>OBEQ010342348.1_pt1 | contig 59303 bp, 28 predicted proteins | sample 1670901 | NCBI WGS metagenome assembly OBEQ01 (sample SAMEA104232315, study PRJEB22302) | groundwater metagenome | biome: forest; feature: aquifer; material: groundwater | place: USA | collected 2011-08-07 | depth 5.4 m
GAGGACGACAAAATCAGAAAAAGTAACCAAGACAGAAGTCGCGTCCTCATAACAAGGATCAATCCAGATGGAAAACCATTCCTGTATTGCGCCTTGTTTTTCTAGAAAGTCCTTCTCTAAAGCTTCTGTTATTACAGAAAAGTAGTCGTAGTACTTGGCACGGATATCAAGGAGTAAATCCTCTCCGATAAATTCATCTGGAATGCATCCCTCCTGCGGAGCGAGGTAAAGCTTTCTAACAAGCGTATTAGCGCCCCCGTCTTCAGCACCGTAACGCTCACTCACTTTTTTCCTGAATTCCTTGAAAAGAGTTTTCTGAAGTATTTTCCTTTTGGGATATTCCATGGTGAAATTCCTTTTCTTTTTGGGTTTTGGTCAATTTCATTCGTGGGATACGGATGTAACCGCAAGATCCAGAAGGCTTGCACCCTCCTGTAAGACGCCTGAGATAGTGCGCGCAATGTGAGCATCTCTCTTCCCATTTCTCCCGCTCGCGCCTTTTCTTCTGGTCAAGCAGAAGGAACTCCGCAAGGACGTCTTTCACACTCTCGCAGTGTGTGACATCAAGCGTCACCTCATAACCTCCGTTGAAGTTGATTCTTCCCGTATTTCTTCCTTGGCAGAAATGAAGCGGAAGCGCTTGACCACCATCCCGGCGCGTGCCGTCCACATGGCAGCCGATCAGCCATTGGTCTCTATATCCTTCGATAGAACCTACTTTTCTCGCGCCATGGAGCTCACCAATTCTGTTGACGGATTCAAGTAAGAGTTCACGGGTTAACATGGCTTTCCCTCGCTTTCTTTTTTTCCAAGGTCGTAACGCTTCAGGAAATCAAGGCATGCCTCCCTTTCACCTGGTTCTCTTTTTTCCTTCTGCTCGAGAAACTGGGCGTACTGTTTCTCACTCATCCATGACGGCGAAAGGCCTGCCACGAAGCGGAGGAAGTCTTTCATGTGATTTTCAAGAGAGGCTTCTGTTTTATCTTTGTATTTCAAATCGTAACGGCCCTCATAGATTTCACCGTCTTCAAAAATCACTTTGAAATCAACCTTGTCATAGCCGAGTTCTTTGGGTGCTGTGAGAGCCCATTTTTTTAAAATCAAGTTCGCTTCTTCAAAAGACACTGTTTCGGTGGGATCAAACGAGTCCACTCCAATTTCACCTTCCGCACGGGTGAGAATGATTTTCGCGGGCTTAATCTTTACGTTTTGTTCCATGGCACCTGCCTCCCAAAGTTTTTGACTTGTTTTTCAATTGGTTCGGAATCTGATCTTCCCAGGAATGTGCGCTGATCAAAACTTCCTGGATGTGTTCAAGCAAATCAAAGAGGCGCGAGCGGCAAAGCCGCTTTCCTTTTTTAAGTTCTTGCGTGACCTCACCATGTTCTTTTCTAATTCTCTGGAGAACACTTTCTTTAAGTATTTGCCTCATCGGTTTTTACTCCTTTTTTGATTCCGTAAATTTTGTGATGCGTAAATCCGGCAAAGCGTTCTTAGTTTCTGAATGGGTACGAATGTCCAGTAATTCCTGCTCTTTCCCGTCAGCTCTGAGAGCCTGTCGGCGAAAACCGATTTGTCAGCGCAATCGAAAACGAATTCCGATTTCATAGATTTTGCTCCTCTGATACAAAAAGCAGGCGAAAGGACATAACCCTCGCGCCTGCTTTTCACTTTTATTTAAAAGACACTTTAGCGGACAACAACCTGCCAGCCGAAGCGCTTGAAGCGTTCAATGAGATGCGTTAAGGTTTTTGCTTTCTCGCTTGAGACAATGAGCGTTTTCATAATTGCTATCCTTTCCTAATAAAGAAAATGGGCGGAAGAATAATCTTCCGCCCATTTCTAATTTTTAATTGAATTCGCTTACGCTTAGACTTTGCTTGCCGAGAGCGCTTCCTGAGCTTTTCCAAGCCCTTTGACAAGGCCCGGTATCAGTTCTGCCGGAAGTTTAAGACCTTTTTTCGTCGGCTTAAATTCTCCTCCTTTCTTTTCCTTGAAGAAAATACGCAGATCAACGTATTCCTTGTCTTGGTAGCGGTCGACTGAAATTCTGACCTCGTCATCCTCATGATTTTTCATTTGGTGAACAAGTTCTTTTTCCATTGTTTGATTCTCCTTTTTTATGTTTTTAATTAATGGTGTGTGAACGAAATGCTTTAGTTTTGATTGTGCTTCACCTCCTTGTTTTGAGTATTGAGTGTCAAGACCGGGCGTGATCCCGGGGCTTCTTCTTGAAATGTTGAAGAAATTGAAGAATCCTGCGGACTATCAAAAAGTTTTTTTACCAGCTCTAACGGATCTGTAATGTCCGCCGGAACTTCAGTCTCAGAATCTTCCGCCCCGGCTTGCTGGGTGGAAGACAGCGCGTTTTTGGCAGCAGTGTCGGCCGTATTTTTCTCATCTTCCTTTTGCGAAACAGACGTAAGAAATTCACGGGATGCGGGTTCTTCTTGGTAAGCGGGACACGCGAGGAAATCAAGTTTTAGGTGATGCGTCTGAAAAGTGGGACTTTTCCAAATAATGAATGCTTCACCTCGCCTCAGGCTCCGGATCAAATCGGGTTCAATCCGGAACATCTGTCCTTCACGGATGGATCCCTGACCCGTCAAACCCTTTCCGGAGATTTTTTCCTCCGTCTGGTAAGTCGAGATCATCGTCTTTCGCGTGCCGCCCATTTTGGCCAATTTCTCGACCGACTGAGGATCATCCTGCCTCAGAATGATTTTCACGTTTGTGTTTTCCATCACCTGCTGGGCGAACGACAGGTCACGCTTAATCACCAAGTCTCCGACCGACTGATGAAGAAGTGTAATGGCAAGCTTTGAAGCACGCGCTTTGTTCAAAAAATCGATGAAATTGACGTCCAGGAAGCTTGAGGCATCATCGATAAAAATCGAGAAGAACTTCCGGTTCACTTCAGGGATTTCCGATTGGATGTGAGAGGAAACGGCTTTTAAATCCTGCAGCACCATTCGGCCGATTCTCTTTGCCGTATCTCCATAACCTTGGAGATTGAGCTGGAAGTAGACAATTTTTTTGTTCTTATAAAAATCAAGCAGGTCGATTTCGGGTTCTACCACATCGACTAATTTTGAGAACTCGCTGTGCGACATCAGGTATAAATCCGCGATAAGGCCAGAGAGAAACTTTGCGTTATTGCGGAATTGAGTCACCATTGAATGGAGGTCGCTCTTAAGCGGCGGATCGGGCGTTTCATCAACGAGGCGTTTCAATGCATCCAGTTCCGTAAGGTAGCCATACAAGTCCCGAAAGCGCACTTTCTTACCGCATGCCACCAGCGCATTCAAAATGGTCAGCGCTGCTTGTTCAGCCATGCGCCTGTAAAACTCCTCGCCCCAGGGCATGCTGCCGATTAATTTATCTTTCAGTTCCGTCGCATTTCCTCTGAGAAGCGGGTTGTAGGTATTCGATCTTTCGGGATGTGAGAGAGAAAAGAAGTAAAAGTCGGGACGCCTTTTCTTAACGTTCACGATATATAAAATGCGCTGGAGAAGCTCGAGATCACCCTTCCCGTCAATGACGACTGCCCCTTTTCCGTTCGCAATATCATGCGCGAGAATGGGCAGCAGGACGGAGTCGGTCTTGCCGGTCCCAGTGGAACCCACCACGTCGGTGTGCATGAGGCGCTGGTCATCCGTCAAGTGAACTGGTCTGCCGGTCTTCAAGTTCATTCCGACAAACGCGCAGGAAGGACGCGCGCGCAATCTTTCAAACCGCATTCGGGCAAGCCCCGGTTCGCGGCCGGCTCTTCCTCTTCTTAGAAAGCCAAGTGATTTATTTCCAAAAAAAATGGAAAGGAAGTAAAAAATAGGCAGGGATGAAATTAAGTAAGCACAGTAGACGAAGACGATTTCAGGAATTAATTGATTTTCAAACCGCTCACTTACCCATCTAAAACTCTCACGGATCACGACCGTGTTCAGAATGGAAATCAATGTTACAAAAGCATGTGTCAGCCCCCTGATCCAGGGCTTTCTGATCCGATGCGTGAGAGACCCAAGAACGCTTGCAAGACCAATCGGAACATCATAGGCAAAGGCGCGAATCAGGTTCAGGCTGAGAAACGTTTGCTCCTGCCGGTTCCTTTTCATGCTTCACCCGCGCAATCTTGCCAAGTTCAAAGCTGGCCCGTTTGTTGTGCATGAGCGCGCGAGATTTCTCCATAAAAAGCTCCCGTGTGCCGACGAACCAAACTTTTCTTGAGTCGTAAGGCTCGCGCTTCACAAGCCAATCGGTTTTATCTGCGTCAATCACCATGAAAAGGAGCAGGAAACGATCGTCCTTCGCGTAATCGGCGAAGATTTCACGGTAACGTTTTGTGCCCTTTGTGATCAAGTTTTCAAACTCGATTGCGATTTTGTAGCCCTTGACCGTCAGCACGCCATCCGGAATTCTGAGAGCCAGCATGCTTGCTTTACCCTCCTTCAGCATTCGCTCGCTCGTCCAGTTCGCAAGCCCAATTTTTCCGAGCAGGATTCGGATGTTGGTCACTTTTAAATCATGATCGATATTCCGGTCAAAATCATCCGTTGGAATGTAAAGAGAAAGACCTGAATCGAGATTTCTCTTTTTGATTTCATCAAATGATTTCTGGGTCAGATGATAAACGTTTTTGCCTTTTACCTTTGAGTAGCGTTCACCCAGGAAGCCGGCGCGAAGAAGTTTTAGTTTGCGCCTCTGGCAAGCGTTTGATATTTCAGATTTATTGAACCAAAATCCGTGTCTCAAATGGCTGTGCACGACAAAACTCTGCTCGTGAATGAATTTGAAGATCTCAATATCACGCTCGGTAAGCACGACTGAATTCTCATCTTCATCCGGCTCGGAATCACTTGCCTCAACTGTAAAATCTTTAAGCTCGTCCAAACGGTCTCCCTTTTCGTTAAAGCGCTTTCTTCCACCCAAGGCGGTGAGACGAGGAGAAAATCTCCTGTCTCACCGGCCGAGTCCACTTACTTAGCGATCCTCGAAAAAGAATGTGAAAATGACTCAAGCGTGCTCAACAAATATCTTGATTCTCTGAGCATCTCAGCCATATCAGGCCTCTTTTCCCCTACCGGGACTCGCCTCGGTTCGTACGCGGACACAGCCACCCTTGCGACATTTCTGGCCTGAATGGCCTGGAATGTCACTGGGTTTCTCGTTTCCTTTTTTTCACTTACCGCTAACTTCTTTGCACTACTCACTAGGTACGTCGCGCCGTGATCCAAGAAGCGAAGTGTGCCGAGCGCCAAAAAAAGCACAAGACCCAAACTTACCCCTCTTGCCACTAATCGCCTGATACCTTCTAATACCCCCGCCATGAAACTCATCTGGAACGGGATTAATTTGACTGATGGACTTTGTTCAAGTTGTATCATCAGCATCTCCTATTACCGGCGTAGCCAGCTTGATTAGGTGTTTTTATTATTGTGTTCTCATATACTATTGGTCCAAAATGAGGGGGTAGGACAGTTTTTCCCTATTTTTTATCTGGAAAATATTTTAGGGTACTTTTTATTACCCCTTACAACAATACTCTCCACAAACCTGAGTTGTATTTATGTCCTTCGTGAGCCATGCTGAATCGACCTCGCTACCTCAACATTGGATGAAGAGGGAGAGAGGTCGATTCAGCGGTACACCCTGAAAAAAGCACAATGGCGAACGAAGGACGGTTAAGAGAAAACGATTGAAGTAGGTGGAACGAAATGGTTTATGAAAGAAATGACGATTGCGTAAATGAGTTCTTGCTGGTTAAGAATTCTCTCTAGAATTTTTTTGAGGCAGGTACACTCACTTTATTTAGGCAGGTACAGGGCTTGAGCTGTTGGCATCCAATAAACGCATGATGTAAATCAACTTATTTTTCTTGCATTTCGGACAGTATCGCCTGATCGCCGCAATTATTCGGTCTGTCTGATAAGAGCATGAAGGACACTCAAATCGCACAAGTAAGGAGCTTGGATCTTCTTCTGATATACCGAATAGGATAATACGCATTTCAGACTCACACTTCAAACATAGTGTCTGCCCTTTCTCGCCTGCGAAAAAGTTCTTTCCAATGCCAAGCAGCGTGTGATTACAATCCTCACCCGAGCATTTTATAAAACTGAAGTTTTTCTTCTCATCCAAGTATGGTTTTTCTACATTTGCATTATCCGTCATTCATTTTTCCTGCTTTCTTCTCTCTTGAAAAAAAAAGCGGCTATGCGATGCCGAACTTAGCGAGTAAGCACACCACAAGGACCCCTGGCCAGGGATCTTTATCGCCGCTCTAAATTCCTGGGGATAAAGGTAATTGGTTTGAACGTTTAGAAAGGTATGAAACAAAAAATGGTTTGAATGTAAATCGGGATTGCGTGTGAAGAGGGTTGTGCTTGATACTGACGAAACTACATTTGAATAGAACTCTTTGCGTTTCACTATCAAGTCATTAAATAATTTTGCCATTACTGGCCACCCCCTTTGGGATTATTCCCTGCTGATTATGTGTTAAATCATGTTTTTTATAACAGCTCATAACACCTCGGTACAAAAAAATCACGCTGACTCTCTAATAACAAGCTCTGGAACAAATTTTGTATGAATTGGATCTATTAATTTACCTTCGGCGATGGCGACTAATTTCTGACCACCCTGATAACCCATGGAGCGTAAGAGCTGCTCCACCGTTGTGAGAGGAGGGTTGGTCAGTTCGCCTTTTTCGATTCCATCAAAACCGATAACGCTAATATCTTGCGGACATGCAATCTTCTTTTCTCTCAGAACATTTAAAACTCCAACCGCAATTTCATCGTTTGAACAAACAAAAGCATCTGGCAGATCTTTTGACTCAAGAATTTCTTTGGCTTTTTTGTAACCCTCAGGCATTGAATAGGCATCGCACTCTTTCACCCAATGCAAATGAATCGGAAGATCGTGTTTGCCCATGGCTTTTTGAAAGCCGCTCCATTTGTCAAACGCATCAATGGATGCAATTTGAAGCATGTTCTTGCCTTCTCCAAATCGGATCATGGTGGGCCCTTTCAGAAAAGCGATTTTCTTGCGTCCTTTATCAACCACGTAATCAACCGCCATTTCAATTCCCTTTGCAACATCAGAATACACAAAGTTTGACTGCACATTGGGATCGTAATCATTAAAAAGCATCACAGGCAGGTGTTTCGGGCAATTCTCAATCAAATGGATAAGGTTGGGGTGTATTCGCCAAGTTAAGATAAATAAACCATCACAGGAATATTCTTTCAAAATTTCTTCCAGATTCGAATAACTCTTGTCTTTTATAAAAATGATTTGGAGGTTGTAGTTTGATTCGTAAAGCGCATCCATAATTCCTGAAGCCAAATGTGTATGGTATCGTGAGTTAAAAATATCTTTAGAATAAGACGTCAGCAAACCCATGCGGTAGGTCTTTGGCCGGCTAATGAGGCGTCGATTAAGGTTCGGGTTATAACCAAGTTTCTCGACGGCTGCCCTGAGCCTTTCCCTGGCATCTTCGGAAACGAATCCGCTGTCGTTTAGATAGCGGTTAACGGTTCCATGCGATACGCCTGCCTCAGTCGCGATGTCCTTAAATGTTATTTTCATACGTCCCAATCCTGCCTCCCGTGTTATGTTTCAATATGTTAATTATAACATACTATAACACATATTTATAACATGTCAAATAAATATTATAAGTTTTTTATTGTTATTATAAGTTACTACAAATAAATAACTTATGTAACTTATCGAACTATACTCAGGAGTGAAACATCATAAAACATAATCTTAGCACAACAGCGTATGTAGGTCATTTCAGAGTAATGAGACCTTTCTCGGACAAAATTCTAAGGAGTTCTGATTTGGACCATGGCTTCTTCAGAAACCCGTCTGCACCGGCCCGAACAAAGTCACGTTCATTTTCTCTCGATGCGGATACGATGACAACCACAGTCTGTGGGGCCTGCGACTTCATGATTCCCAATAGATCCTTGCCTTGAAGTGACACATTCGTGCCATGGAGACCAGAGCTTAAGATGACTACTTCCGGCTTATCATTAGAAAAAAGCGACAGCCCCGTTTCTCCATTTGAAGCAGTCTTGATTTCAAAGTAATTTTGCAGCAGAGTTTGATATTCTTCTCGGGCGCTTCCCTTTTCTTCCACGATCAAGAGTCGCTTTTTGTCAGTCATGTCAAAACATCCTCAGTGCCTGAGTTCCCTTCTTTACTCGCAATTCTTTTTTTGAAAGCAAAGTCCATGTGAACTTAATGTCAACCAAAGGTTTTTCAAAGAATCCTTCCGCTCTTTTAAGCCTCGGGTTGCTCAGTTCCAAAGGAACCGTGTGACGACGAAGATCGCCGCCTCTCATCTCTTCTCTTTCATCGCCCCTAAAAAGCCCCAGCGGGTTTACATCCCTTGATGCTCAATTTCCAAAAAGACCACATCTGGTTTTACGGAATGAAAAAGGCGAAGCGCTTTTTTTTCGACCTTTCCCTCCCGGACGACAAAAGAGTCCTTTAAAAGCAAAGCGTGTCGCTTCCCTCACCCGGGGATCCTCATCCACGATCAATAATTTCTTTTTCACGGCGTTCATTCATTCAAACCATATCAGGGGAATCTGAAAAAAGCAATGGAAAATGGGTGATATATCACGTGGACATAAATCACTCAATCGGGTATCTAGCTGTCCATGAGAAAAGACGAAGATGCGGTACTGAAGCGATTTGGCGATGTCATCCGAAAACTCAGGAAGCAGAGGGGCTACACCCAGGAGGAGTTTGCGGATCTGATTGAAACCGAACGCGCTTACTACGGCTCGATAGAGCGCGGCTCCCACAATTTAACCTTGAAGAAAATCGCTAAAATCGTCTCTGCGCTTGAGATTAAATGGAGCACACTATTTAAAACCTTCGACCAGCACTAGATTTCTAGGTCTCCTTTCCCCATTTTTTCGCCGTGACTTGCTTACATTTGGTTTGCCTCATGTTCCGCACCTTGCGGATCATATGCCTTAGACGAACCATCCGAATTCTTCTATCATTCTTTTTGAGGAGGTCAAGCTATGCAAACAATTGAAAGATGTTTTGGAATGGTCATCTGCCGATTCCGCGAAGAGAAGAACCTGAGCCAGAAAGCATTCGCGTGCTTGGCCGGAATCGACGCGAGTTATGAAGGAAGGATTGAAAGAGGGGAGGTTTCCGTAACGCTGGGTATGTTTCAGATTCTATCCGCTTCACTTGACATACCCATCGAGCGTCTCATATGTCTTGTGAAGCGATCGATGCAAATTAAGCCGCTTTGAAATCTCTACCCTATAATGGCTGACTTTGAGCCGGGTAACAAAACGGTTGCGACCCGTCGTATAGTTTTGGGCAGAAACGGGGGCAGGACACGCCCGCGTCTATTCGCCGTAAAAAGACGGATCTTCCTTTAGATCAACCAAGATCGCCTGACGAACTTGACATTGATAGCGAGTGCAGCACGTGATGCAGCCATAGGGAAAATAACCGGATTTGGTTAAATTGATTTCAACTGTTTTCTTCTCGCCCTGTTTTAATTTAAGATTGACGTCGAAATCAGGCATCACGAACCAATGATCTTCTTCTTCTGCTGTGATATCTAAAATTAAATGGTCACCCACCGATGCCCGGATGTGACGCGGCTCAACTTTCTTTTTTAAGATTTGTATAGCAACATGTTGTGTGACGCCTGATTTTTTTGGAAGATCGTACCCTGCTGTTATGGATTCTTTTAGTGAAAGTCCGTGAGCGAGAGAATCGAGTAAACTTTTCTGAGCAGTTTCATCATTTGTGTTCGCCGCATTTCCCGCAAGTGGAAGTCCATTGGCCTGCCAGCCCTTCAATCCATGCGGATACATCATCTGGACATTTGGAATGCCTTTGGATTTAAGTTCAATTCCTGCAATATATGCCCTGAAATCCCAGTTGCAGTAAGGAATCACAACGGTTTCTTTCGCCGTCTTTTTTTCAATTTCCGGGATTCGTTCTGCAATTTCCGTATAAGGAACATTCAAAGCATTTGGTAAATGAGAAACTTGAAACTCTTTTGGAGTCCGCGTGTCAATAAAAAGAGCGGTTCCTGTTTTAATTTTCTGAAAGAGTGCGTCCCTTTCAATGAAAGGCAGTTCTTGCTTTACCTCTTGAATGTTTTCCCCGCCCGACGCCCAATACGACGCGCGTGATTTCGCAGTGTCATTTGACTCAGCGAAAAGAAAAGATGAGAAAAGTAAATTGAGAATAACAATACTGTAAAGGATGGATTTAATTTTCATGGGGATGAAAGTCTTTTTTTCAGGATTGAAAACATTTACCATGCGAAATGATGTCAGCAAAGATAATTGCACATAAGAGAATCAAATAGCTAAAAGCATTCATGATGGTGGTTGTTTTTAATAATGATTTTAACGTTAGGTTCTTTTTTAAAATAAAGAACATTGCAAGCGTAAGAAATTCAACCATCACCGTCAATAGATATCCAATCGGAAGACTGAGGTAAACTCCTAAACGCATATTCCCATACATGAGAATATGTCCGTTTAGATCGCTAGGAAAAAATAAGAGAAAGAATCCTGCAAGCGAAGAAATGAAATTTATAATAAATGACAAGAGAAATGTCGGAAGTGTTTTGTAATGTAGTAATTTCTTAAGGAAGAAAGTTTCGCTTAATACTATTAAAAATGCAATTGCGATAGATGCGCACCAACCTACTACAAATGTAATTGAAAATTGACGAACAATTGCAGGAAAAATAATATCTGCGTATGCTTGAAATGGAAAAAGGAGAATAAATAAAATTAGAAAGAAATAAGTTTTCATTTCAGTTCCGCAATCTAAAAAAACGAAGAAATAATTCCATGTTAATTGAGAAGGATCAAGGACAGTTCCAAGTTCATACCGTGTGTTGTATAGTTGTAATTGAAATGGAAGTTATGAGCGGGTGTTGAATTATTGATTTCGATGCAGCGTGGCACTAGCAGTTATGCCTCCACTTTTATTTTTATCCACAGGTTACTTTCCCCATAAAAGATAAACTTCCGCCATAATAAAAGTGATTGCAAAAACAACTTCACCAATTGTGACCGAGTGGAAAACAATGCGTAACCAAACACATAAAATAGGTACAATAAGAAAAAGAAATATTACCGCATTAATAACTTTTTTTCTGGTGAATGCTTTTTTCAGGTTTTCCCTTATGACAATATCATAATCATCACGATCTAAATCAAGTTTCTTGGCTATATTTAAGAACCAGATTTTCGGAATCAACAAAGAAAAAAATACGAAACTAAGCATACGCACCGCTTCATAAAATGATTCTGTTTTAAACAGGTAAACTGCTACGACTACAATTAGAGTTAAGAACCAAATAATATTAAAATAACCTTGTTTTATTCTCATTTTATTTAGCGACACATTCATCCTCCTCTTTGTTATGATCTTCCGGTTTCAGTGGTATCGAAAGAGCTTTTTTAGTCATTTTGTAAGACCATATTTCAAAAAAAACAGCGTGAAATTCTAACCAGTAAGAGAGCGGCGGGATCATCCTTGTTTCATACGCAGCTAAACCAAAACCAAATCCAGTAGTAGCCATACCTTCTGCTGCCAAAATCCTAATTGTCATCTCAAAAGCGGTTTGGTAATCTTCGGAGTCAAAACCAAAGGGATCCAAAAGATTTAACGGATTGTTTCTGCCGTATAAATACGGATGAAGTCTCAGAGGATTTTTAACAATGCCGTCACGAATTAAAAAATCACCTGAGATTTTATCAGCGTAATTCTTGAATAATATTTTTTCTGTTACATAGTTGAAACCATCCCTCTGTAAGAATCTCCCTGTTCGTGGAGAATAAAACCTTGCGCGGTAGTAATAAAGATTCGTTTCGCTGTCCCATTCACGTCCGGTGAAGAGATAAGGGTTGTTTACAGATGAACTGGGAATGGATTGACCTTGCGAATCAAAGAAATGGGGTTTGCCGTAAGGATCGTATTGATAAGTTTCTTTTAGTGTTCCGTCAGTTTTGGTGAGTGCGATTGTGTTGCCAAGAGAATCTTGATGGTAGTAGTAATCGTATCTCGTATCTGGTGAAGCGTATCTCGTGTAAAGCAAAGGTTCATCAATGCGGTTGGAATAGATGAAGGACTGATCGAGGGAACAGTTTTGAAGGGATGAGTTGCAATTGTACGTTTGAAGAATGTTGTCTTGATCATGTACGTAAAGTGCTGATTCGCTTCCTGTTGTTTTGGCGAGTCTTCTGCCAAAGGCGTCGTATTTGAAGTTAGTGTTTCCTGCTGTAATCAATCGGTTCTCGTAATCGTAAGTATAAGTTTGTGAGCCATCGTTTGTTAAGTTGCCGTTGTTGTCGTATTGATACGTTTGATTGTTCACCTGTGAATACTGATTGAGGTTGTTCGGTGTGTAAGTTGAAGTTGAAGCGTTTCCCTCTTCATTTGAAGTTAATCGGTTTCCGGTTAAATCATATTGATAGTTGAAATGGGTTTGTTGAGATTGATCAAGTGTCGTTTCAAGTTCATACCTTGTGTTGTAGTTGTAATTGAAATGGAAGTTGTGGTTGGGGGTTGAGTTATTGATTTCTTCTTTTCTATTTCCTAATTTATCATAGAGAGGATATTGAATGGTCCCGATTCCCTCATGATTGATTTGAGTAATCCGGTTGAGTGTGTCGTAGGAATAAGTGGTTGAAAGGCCGGATTGAATCCGGTTGAGACTTGTTCTTCTTGAAAGAGGGCCGTAAATAAATTGAAAGAGTTCGTTCGTTTGCTCTGTTGTAATGGGATATTTGTAACGTGCAATACTTTCTAAGCGATTCATCGCATCATAGGAATAAGAAAACCCCAGTTTGTACCTGTCCTTTTTTTAGCACCTGGCACTTGATTTATAACGTGTCGCGCAAATTAACTTACCTGTCCCTTCTTTGGGGGACTGACCTTTATTTAATTTCTACGCGTGATTGGTTTTTTGAATGATATTTTGATACGTGAATACTATCCAAATAAAAAATGAAGCAAATAGAAACTGTATCGCTTTGTTAAAAATCCTGAGATCATGTGCTTTTAAAAAAAGTAGAAAACAAAGAACAGAAAAAATAGCAAATAAGGCAATCGCAACTTTCACTGAAAGATAAAAAAATGTTGATTTTTTTTGAATAGCTTTTTTATATAGCAATTCCTCGATTTTGTTAAAATTACCCATTTCTCACCTCCGTATTGAGCAGCTCAGTTCTTTACCGACTTTTTCAATTTCATCCATATGTTCTTTTGCACCTGATTGTTCATAAACCAATTTAACCATTCGATCGATTTCAGCTGGCGTCCTAGCCAAACCATAAAAATAAAGAATACCACCAACCCCCGCAATCCCACCTCCAACAATAACAATAGCAGAACTTCCCACACCTATACCGACAACAACAATTGCCATACCGGAAGAAAGCAGGAGATCCTGCAATAAATCCTCATCTAGTGTCAATCCTAAAGGATCTTTGTAATTTATTGGATTGTTTTGGATATACAGATAAGAATGTAAGTTTTGAGGATCATAAATAAATCCATTTGTAAGTTTTATTTTGAAAATTACCGAATTTGTAAGACTTTTTTGCTCTAATAGTTTCAAAAAAGAAATATTAATCGGATCCCTCTGCAAAAACCTACCCAATTCTGGAGAATAAAAACGCGCGCGCAGATAATAAAGTCCTGTTTCGCTGTCCCATTCCCTACCGGTGAAGAGATAAGGATTATTCACGGTTGAATTGGGAATTGAAGCGCCATCGGAATCAAAGAAATGGGGTTTGCCATAAGGATCGTATTGATAAGTTTCTTGGAATGTTCCGTCTGTTTTTGTGAGTGCAATTGTGTTTCCAAGAGCGTCGTGATGATAGTAGTAATCTTGAGATTGGGTGCCATGATTTGTTAAAAGAAGAGGTTCATCAATTCGGTTAGAGTAAATGAAGGATTGTGAAATGGAGCAGTTTTGAAGTGATGAATTACAGGAATAGGTTTCAATGGTGTTGTCTTGGTCGTGCACATAAAGCGTTGCAGTGTTTGAAATTGTTTTAGCAATTCTTCGGCCGAAGGGATCATATTTAAAATTTACTGATCCTGCTGTGATTAAACGATTTTCGAAATCATAAAAATACGTGTTGATGCCATCATTCGTGAGATTGCCGTTATTGTCGTATTGATAGGTTTGATTGTTCACTTGTTGGTATTGATTAAGGTTGTCCATTCGGGACGAGGCGAACCTTATGCCTCGCCCGAAGGCACCCAAGCATGAAGCTTGGGTGTGTGGTGTATAAGTTGATTGATTACCTTCTTCATTTGATGTGGTTCTATTCCCTGTTAAATCGTATTGATAATTGAAATGAGTTTGTTGTGATTGATCTTGTGTTGTTTCGAGTTCATAACGGGTGTTGTAATTGTAATTGAAGTGGAAGGAGTGGTTCAATTTAAACCTGGCGCTTTTGGAACAAGAAGTGATTTATAATTATAACAAATTAATTTCCTCACTATTATTATTTACTTGTAACTTAGCTTTAGTGATTTTCCAAACGCCTGTATCTTTTTCAAATCCAATAAAAACCTTGCCGTTGGTATTAGTAGCTTTGAGACGTAGTTCATAATTTGCCAAACCGTGAGAACCTGTCATTTTAACGGAATAACCAAAAGGGGCTAGCTTTAATTCCGTGATAGTGCCAATTTTTTCACGAAGGATACGATTTTGATAAACAAACTCTTTCGCTTGATTGTAGGGCCCAACGGCCGTTGCAATAAAATAACCTAAGAAATACACAAGAGGAATGAGTACTAATAAAATCAAAAAAAATTTTCTCTTTGTTATTCTGGCCATTTAATCTCCTATATGTTAACAAAACTTAATTCCGCACCAATTGCTACACCTGCTCGAAGACGCCAGCCAATATCTAACCCGCCCGAGAAACCTTGGCTTAAGTAATAACCAAGATTGATAGGCATTTGATAATAAAAGCCCCCCGAACTTCCATAGCCGTAATAGAAAGGACCTAACCCAACGGAAGCTTCACCAAATAATCCTAATGAGCTACCAAATTCTCTGCTAGAACATTGATCGTATCCCGGACTTGTGCCTTTTGGATCGTAACTTGCTCCTCCGCCCAAACCATAGCCACCTCTAAAAGTTACAAATGACCCTCCATTTGGATTTTGACCAAACACAATTCCGCCACCCCAACCCTCATACCATTCGAGCGTAACACTCCAGAGCCCGTAAGGATCAATTACGTTCAGCGGATTATTGTACGAGTACATAAGCGAATGCAAGTCTAAGGGATTATTAATAAAATCTATTGAATCAATATTTGAATTAGAACCTACAGACACAACTTTCATGCGTGTAAAATTCATCGGATCCCTCTGAAGGAATCTCCCTAACCTTGGGGAATAAAACCTTGCGCGGTAGTAATAGTCTCCTGTTTCTTGATCGTACTCCCTTCCTGTAAACAGAAACGGATTCTTGACAGTTGATTCTGGAATTGAATTGCCTTCTGCGTTAAAGAAGTGTGGGTTTCCGTATGGATCGTATTGATAGGTTTCTTTGAGTGTTCCGTCAGACTTTGTGAGAGCAACGGTGTTTCCGAGTGCATCTTGATGGTAATAGTAGCTTCCTGTTGGTGATTGATGGTTTGTGAGTTGTAAGGGTTCATCAATTTTGTTGGAATAGATGAAGGATTGATTGAGTGCGCAATTCTGAAGAGAAGCGTTACAGGAATATGTCTGAAGGATTTGGCCTTGGTCGTGAATGAATAAAGCAGTGGCCGGTGATCCGTTGCCGGTGATCTGTTTGGCAAGGCGCCTTCCAAATGGATCATATTGATTGACCACTGATAACTGTCCACTGGTCACTGTGATTAATCTGTTCTCATAATCGTAAGAATAAGCGTTTGTTCCATCATTCGTTAAGTTGCCGTTGTTATCGTATTGATACGTTTGATTGTTCACTTGTTGATATTGATTAAGGTTATTGGGTGTATAAGTGAGTTGATTGCCTTCTTCGTTTGATGCGGTTCTATTCCCTGTTAAATCGTATTGGTAGTTGAAATGTGTTTGTTGAGATTGATCAAGAGCGGATTCAAGTTCATAACGAGTGTTGTAGTTGTAATTGAAATGGAAGTTGTGGTTCGGTGTGGTTTGATTGTTTTCTTCTTTTCTGTTGCCCAGTTTGTCATACAAAGGATAAGAAATGTTTCCAATGATATTGGGTGTTGTGGTGATGGAAGTCATCCGGTTGATCGTGTCGTAGGAATAATTTGTGATGACATTTGATTTCATCCGTTTTAATGAGATTCGTCTTGAAAGGGTGTCGTAGTTCAATTTAAAGAGCATGTCGCCATAGATTGAAACGGGAACTCCGTCACGTCCGGGTATGTCGCCTCGGCCGATATCGCCTGCGTCTGAGACCACAATCAAACGGTTCATAGAGTCGTAGTAGTAAGCAATGGTGTTTCGAAGCAAGCCCGGATAACTGAGTGAGGTTCTGTTTCCGGATTTATCGTATTGAGAAGCAACACGGTAATTCCTGTTTCCGACCCGTGTGGTTTCTGCAGTTAAACGGTTTAAGGAATCGTAGCCAAAATTAAGCGTTGCATTGGAATTCATTGATTGAATCAATCGGCTTCCGATGTCATAAACATAATGGACATCACCTCCGCAAGTGGTGGATGGACAACTCAGATATTCTTTCAATTTCAAACGGTTTAATTCGTCGTAGGTGTAGCGAATGGTTTGGTTGTTGGCATTTAGTTTGGTTTGTAAATTACTTGCGGCATCATACGTGTAGGATTCATGGGTTGAATCCGCATAAACGGCTTGTTGGAGGCGATCGAAGTCATCGTATTGATATTGCGTTGGGTTCGTATTCGCGTCTTTTATTTTCTTTAGATTGCCGTTTAAATCGTAATCGTATTGCGTGACGCCTGCCCTTGCATCAGTTACGGTGAATAAAAGATTCCGTTCGTCATAGGTGTAATTCGTTTCTCTCGTTTCAGGATCAATCACTTTCCTTCTGTTTCCATTGTTGTCATATTGGAATGTGGTCACAAAGGGGACAGACCCCAAAAATTGCGTGATGGTTCCAAGTTCATTATGCGGCGTGTAGGTGTAAATGGTATTTTGGAATTCGGTTCCCTGATTGTTGTATTGTCTGTGACTTGCACCTAGGTTTCCATCCGGATCGTAATCGTAAAGCGTCTGAAAATGAAGCGCTGAAGTAACTTTCTTCAGCTGGTGAAGCGCATTTTGATCAAGTGTGGTAATGATATTTCTTGGGTCTTTCATCGTATGGATATTTCCGTAAGCATCATAGGTAAGTGTTGTAACAGCCGCGAATGAAGTTCCAAAGCTTTGAGTGATTGTGCTGAGATATCCAGTGGATGATTCATAAGTATATTTTGTGATGTTTCCATTTGGGTCTGTCACGGTATTGATTTGTCCAAAGTTGTAATAAGCGAAACTCGTCCGGATGGTTTGTCCGTTTACGGTGGGATAATCAATCCGGATCAACTTCCCTTGGTTTCCTTGATTAAGCTCGTAGTCATATATATAGGTAGTCCGGTTACCTCTGGGGTCTGTCACGGTCTTGATTAAATTGAAGTTGGGTTCGTAGGTGTAGGTTGTGACAAGGTCGGAATCGGTATGCCCCGGGATTGGTTTCTTTCGCTCTTCTAAGAGATTTCCTTTTGTGTCGTATGTGTTTTGGATTTTATTGCCACGGGGATACGTGATGAGCGAAAGTTCTCCGTTTGAGTCGTAATTGTAAGTGGTGACGAAACTGGTGGGATCATCCGGCCTGAGCGCTTGGGTGAATTCTTCGCGGCGGATCGGGCGGCCCTCCGGTGAATACGTGTAAAGCGTTCTGAAGCCTCGGCGATCTGTAATGTCGGTGGTATGATTCGTCGTGTTATAAGTCAGTGTTGTGGTGCCGCGCCCGAGAAGAGTTTGGGTGTCGACTTTTCCGGCGGCATTATAGGTGTTCGTCACATAGGTTTGGTTACGTGCATTTGTCACGGTTTGAAGATTGTGGTTCGTGTCGTACGTAAAACCAATTGTGTTTCCGTCCGGATATTCTGGCGTGACGGGAGATCTGATAGAACGAAGATCGTTATTTCCGTCATAACCATACGTTGTTGTTCTTCCGGCGGAATCTGTCGCATGGTCGAGGCGCCCTCGGGAATCATAAAAGAACTGGAAACTATGGCCAAGAGAATCGCTCACTTGAGTCAGGCGAAACTCAAGTGCAACCACGCCTTGAATTTGATTGACGAAATATTGCGATGGCCCTGTTAAAGGAAGCCGTCCAGCGGGATCATAGGTGAATGTGAGATAGTTTCCGAAACGGTCTTCCGTTCGCGTGACATTTCCGTCTTGATTGAAGTAGATTTTATCGCCGTGTTTTCTTGTCAGAAGGTAAGTTCCGTTCGGATTAACCGTAAAGGTATCGTAGAAACCGGCAGGACCTTGGCCTGAGGCCGAAAGAGTTTCTTTCCGGTTGTTTCCTGTCAGAAATAAATAACTTCCATCCGACATTTTCCTGATCTTCATGTTGTAATTGATATCCCAGCCGTAGCCAAACTGGGAATGGTACGTGCTGTTGGAACGGTAGGTGCGTTTTAATTCAAGGTTAATTCCGCGGCCGGAAAGTGTAAGGTCTGTGTGTTCATAGAGAAACTCCCCTCGGTCGAGATAAACGGGATCTGCCGGAACAGATGAGCCATGACAGGTACTCGAATCTCCTTGGCACGGCGTTTGGCCTGCTGCTCCTGGATCAGTTGGTGGATTTGCCGTCTGTCCTCCGGGTATGAATTCATCATCTGCATGAAGAGATAATGGAAGCTGGGTAAATGTCAAAGCCGCGATTAAGAGTGTTACAATGGTACGTTTAATTTTTGTCATTTGATTAAGACCCTACTTTCACTTTTACTGTCTCAACACCGATGTGATCGTCGTAACTCATCACGTTAAAGGTCAAAAGATGTTCCCCAACTTGAACGTTCGAAAAATCGATTTCAAATGTTGCTGGTGAAACGCCTTGTTCTTCTTCAAATAAGAAATTCATATCGAGATAAATCATGACTTCAAAGCGTTTGCGAACCAAATCAACTTCATCTTTTGGGTCAATCGTAAGTGTGACCGGCACTTTTCCTTTTACAATTGTATCCCCTTCGCTATTTTTTTGATTCTCAGGAAATGTGATTTGAAACTTTGGCTCGTGACACAAAATTCTGGGATGCAAATAATGGATATGTTTGTTTTGTTTGATTGGACTATAAGATTGATCGGGCGATAAATAACCAGGTTTTAAACCTTTAATCAAAATGGCGTTATCCGGAAGCGAAAAGGCATTTAAATTAAGATTGAGATGAGGAAGTTTCAAGAGATTAATTTCTCCCGATTTGTCGCGGCCATCCCAGAGAAATTCATGCCCGCCGGCTTCTTTGGCTTCCCAGTCAAAAAGCGTCACGAGCAAAGCAGTTTCCGTGAAACCGGCACGCAAACGCGCACGTGCGGCTTGTGGAAGCACGAATTCTACTTTACCCGTTTCTTTGTCCAGCTCAAATTTGGAAAACTTAAGATCGATTCCTCCGGTTTCAGAAGAAGGATCGTAATGGGCGTATTGGGAATCTTCTGTCCGGGCGTCAATGGTGTAAATGACAACATCGGTTTTCACAAGCCCGCCTTTTTCATTTTTTCCATCCCATGAAAAGGTTTGTGCCCCTTTTGGTTTTAGACCCAGTTCAAAATGGTTGATTGGATTCATATTTTCATCTTTCAGTTCGATAGTCAAAAATGCATCACGGGTCGTTTCGAATTGAATCTTGGTTTTTTCGTTCTTTGAAACATCAATTGTTTTAGGATTGACGCTCACTTTTTCAATTTGAATTGGTTCCAGAGCAAAAGCAATTTGACTATTCATTGTCATGATCCAAAGAATCGATGTGAAAAGAAGTAACTTGAATTTGTAATTTTCCATTTATTTCCAACTCGGCTCCTGTGACGCGATTTTTTCTTGAACGAACACGTGAGCGTTTTCACCGTTCGCATCCATCACCCAAATCTGCAAAGTTCCACCACGGTCTGAGGTAAATGCAATTTGTTTTCCGTCCGGTGACCAGGAAGGCGAAAGGTCAGTGCCCAGCCAATCCGTGATCCGCTTTTCTTCATGCGTTTTAAGATCCCTCACAAAAATATCAAAATTACTTGCTGCATCTGATGCATAAGCGATTTGTTTGCCATCGGGAGAAAAAACGGGATGAATTTCAAGCGACTGATTTTTTGTCAGTTGGGTTTCTTTTTTTGTCTCCAAATCCAATAAGTAAATTTCATGGGTTCCATAACCGTGGCCCGAGACATAGACGATTTGTTTCTGATCAGGCGAGAGGGACGGCGCATATTGAAGACCGGTTTTATTGGTAATGAGTGTTCGTTCCGTTCCTTCCAAATCAGACGTGTAAAGATCGCTTTTGTCTTTAATGTTGCTGTCAAAACGAGCGAAAAGAATGTGTGAATCATCTTTAAAGAAAACGGGATCTGTCATCCAGCCAAAATTTTTGAGAAGCTGCGTTTCTTTTTTGGTTTCGACATCAACCAGAAAAAGTTCTCTGTTATTGGTTCGGTATAAGATTTTCTTGCCGTTCGGAGACCAAACCGGCATTCTTTTGTCATATGACGTTGTGGTCATTTGTACCGGATCGCCGTCCAGTTTTTTTGTCCATATTTGCCAGTAACCATTCGTGAGACGAGTGTAAGCAATGGTAGAACTTTGAGCATAGGCAAATACAGACGCTGCAAAATTCCACAGGCAAACAATAAGCAAAGAAATTACAAGTTTGTTTTTGAAAATTGTAAATTGTTTGTAATTTGGGATTTGTAAATTGGAACTTGCAATTTTACTCATTCATACACCGTCACAAGACCGATCGATTCTACAGAGTCACCCGAAATGGGATGAGTTGCCGATACATGAACGCGGTAGCTTCCTTCGGTTGCCCCAAATTCACCGACATCATTCCGTCCGTCCCAAACCAACGTGTGATCTCCCGCTGATTCGATTTCATTGTTCACCAGTGTTTTGAAATGGTTACCGTTTGGATCGTTCACCGTCACGGTAATGCGCGCATCAGAACTTAACGAATATCTCAAATTGCTAATTTCAGATTGAACTGGAATAATTAAATAAGCTTCTGATGAAAAGTTGGTTGGTGCTGAAAGCGCACGCTGCAAAATAATCGTACGTTGTCTAAGACTAGTTGCCCCGCCCCATGCAATGTTGTAACTGCCGGTAAAAATTTGTCCGGCATCTGTACGGCCATCCCACGCCTCGGTTCGATTGCCTGCTAATTTTGGTTCAGTCCCAACCAACGTGCGGATAATGGTCCCAGTAGCTGTGTTGCGAACAAAAAATGATTGGCGGCCCGGATTCGGAACTGTGTAATGAAGCAAATATCTTTGATTCCTGTAGGGATCAAAATTCCCGTTTTCGATTGTATAGTTTTGAAAGGACGGACTGCCTCCCATAATATCGACAAATTGATCAATCCTACCATCGTTGGCTTGGGATTCGGCATCGATCCCAATATAGTAAGCTTCGTACGGAACTTGTTGACCCGTGTCGTTTCTTCCATCCCAAATTTCCGAACGGTCTCCTTCCGAACGCGGAGCGCGATTAATGAGAGTCTTGATTAAAGCATTCGTAAGTTCGCTATAAATTTTGACGGACATCAATGCGTCGCGGTCAATCGTATAAGAAATTGAAACGGTTTCATTAGCTCTATGATCGATATGGTCCGGTGTTCGATTGACATTTGTAATTTCGATATTATCAAGCACAAGCGGAACCAGAACGGTTGATTGATTTCCCGCGCGGTCCGTTACTTGCAAACGAATGGAATATCCGCCATTACTAAGTGTTTGCAAATTTGACCATGTCGCGAGAAGACCGTTTGTTACATTGGAACCTCCACTATCAATGTTTTGGTAATTAGCAGGATCTTGTGCAGTCGCGTAAGCAACAATGTAGCTTTGGATATTGTTGTCGCTCGCCGTTCCGCGAATTTGAAAAGAAGTTCCGAAAACAGATTGTCCAATCGTTGGATTGCTGATGTTGGCTTCCGGAAAGGTTGCGTCAAGAACAATCGGTGAGCTTCCTGGCTGCACCGGCACACTGACACCAGAACCAGATTCCGATGCTGAAATTTGATACGTATAAGAACCATCCGGAAGCAAAGTGCCGCCATTCCCTGTTCCATCCCAATTAAACGAGAATAACGATTGGTTGGGTTGATTGACCGTACGAACCACTTGATTTCCGGCATTTTTGATCTGCAAAATCCAGTTGGCATTTAGCGTAGAACGTGCCGTGATGATTGAATTATCCTGTACTCCATCGCCATTTGGTGAAATGTAATTTTGAGAATGCGTGATACCAAAAATATTAAAAACACCGACCGGTATTTCAACGATGGCACTTTGATTTGCATTATCCCTGACGGTAAGCTTGATGGTGGACCAAACAGGTGATGTTAAATTTCCAACGTCCCAGTTTGCGAGAAGCCCACTTGGAACTTGAGTCGTGCTTGAATTAAGTTGAATGAAATTCCCACCGCTAAAGGTATCGTAACGTTCGACTGTATAATTTAAAAAGTTAGAAGCCTGTGCAGTTCCATTGATCGCTAAGTTGGTGTAACCGGGAATGATTTGGTAAGCAATTGGCTGCGTAATTCTCGCGATGGGAAGTGAGTTATTAACTTGAACGTTCCCCAGAACAGCCGCAGCTTGCTGGCCGTTTGCTTGGCTGGTTCCGTTGAATCTAAATTTATAGGTTCCATTCTGTAAGGGTTGTCCGGCTTGATTGTTTCCATCCCATTCAATCAATGTGGGGCTTTGGTTTTGACCAACCAAGGTTCTCAAAACTTGTGAAAGGTCGGAATTTAAAACTTCAAGGGTCCAATTCGCGGGTTGAGGATGGAGAAATTGAAAATTGGTAGAACCGCTTCCGGCATGAAATTGTCTGGATGAAAGATTAAATTCCGTCCATTGAAATGGATCGCTTGGAGGTGTGGTAAGCCAAGGATCGTACCTTACATTTCCAGCCACTTGATTGGCTGGTTCACTTGCGCTTCCCCACCAATTCATGTAAGCAAATGCATTACCACTTGCTGTGTGATTAACTCCTTTTAATCCATTTTGAAGAAACGAATTGTTTAAAAAATGAGTTTGTGCTGTACCGATGGTTTTAATCCCGTCGCCTGAATTAAATCGAACAATCGAGTTGCGGATATCTGCAAAAGTACTATTCACAGCAATCCCCGGATCTCCAGCGTATTCGACAATCAAATGTTCTATACTTTGGTATACTAAATTCCCAGATTCAAATTTCAACCCCTGCCAATCACCGGGAGCAGGCGTTGGAGAATTCGAAGTAAATCGAACAGGATTTTGTTGAGTGCCCTGAACAGCGAGGGAGCCAAAGCCATACTGGTTGTAATACCCCACCCGTAGAAAAGTGTTTGGCGCAAAGCGAAGTTCAACGCCTGGTTGGATGGTAAGTGTGGGATACGGTTGACCATAACTACCGACTTCGATATTGCCTCTTACGATATAAGGAAACCCAAAATTGTAGAGTGTCATGCTGGCATTAACGAGAGTGGAGTTTGTACTTGTAAGTTCAACGATAGGATTTCCAACGTTAGTGAAAGTGTTCGTGTTTGTGACGCTAAAAAGCTGAGCAACTCCATATGCTGAAATTGCCCTGCCTTGGTTATGGTCGAAAACATTGCCCGAAATAGTAGGGTATGAGGTAGAAACAATAGCAATTGAGTCTCCCATATTATTTTGAAAAGTGTTGTTAAGAATGTAGGATCCACCGGTTGTTGCGGTAATATTGAGTGCGTGTCCGTTGTTATTTTGAACGAGGTTATTTTGAAAGTAAAATTGTGATGTGGAAGATAGAATTTCAAATCCGGATCCGGAAGAATATTGAATTGTGGAATTGTTAATATTAATCGCATTGGTCGAATTAAGCCGCAAACCAGGACTCCCTGCATACTCCACTATCACGTGATCAAGGATAGTTCCTGATTGAGTTCCCAATTCAAGACGAAGACCTGACCATTGACCAGCTGCTGGAGTTTGTGAATCGGGAGTAAATCGAATGGGATTCTGAGTAGTGCCTTGAGCGATAAGTTTGCCGGAATATCCTTGTTGGCTTGTGCCGAAGGTTAGGTTTTGTCCTGCATGAAAACGGATTTCAACACCGGGTTCAATAGTAACGGTGGGATAAGGAGGACTATTGAAGCTATTAATTTCAGTACTACTGCTGACAAGATAGGGGAAACCCCAATTGTAAAGAGTCATATTTGAAGAAATATATGCGGTTCCTGTTCCAGTCAGTTCAATCACGGGGATTCCAACATTGGTAAAAGTGTTCGTGTTACTTAAACCTTGAAGCTGCGCAAGGGTATTTCCTAAGATTGCTTTTCCTTGATTGTTAGAAAAGGTATTTCCTGAAATGACGGGAATTGCATTGGATGAAATGACAAGAGAATGACTTGTATGAGTACTGAAAACATTATTTAAGATCTGCGGAGCACCGCTAGTCGCCGTAATATTCAGCGCAATGCCATTGTTATTCTGAAAGGTGTTGTTTTGAATGACAGAGTTACCGCCGCCTGTAAGAGTCAGACCGTTTCCTCCGTTATTTCTCACGGTGTTGTTTGTAATTTGTTGTCCGGTGGAAGTGGCAACTTCAAGTCCGTAAGTCCCGCTGTTTTCAATGGTGTTGTTTTGAAAGTTGCCTATGCCTGAGAAAGTGACACCGCCTGCTTGGGAGTTACGAAAGCTTGAATTGGTGATGGTGATGTCATTGGGTGAGTTAGAGTAAAGCGCTTGAGCACCTGCATACTCCACAATCACATGATCAAGAATGGTGCCGGATTGAGTTCCCGGCCCAAGTCTCAAGCCTTGCCAGTTTCCTGGAGCAGGAGTGGCTGCATCAGAAGTGAAACGAATGGGATTTGCTGCAGTGCCTTGAGCGATGAGTTTGCCGGAATATCCTTGCTGGCTTGTGCCGAAGGTTAGGTTTTGTCCTGAGTGAAAACGGATTTCAACACCGGGTTCAATAGTAACGGTGGGATAAGGAGGACTATTGAAGCTATTAATTTCAGTACTACTGCTGACAAGATAGGGGAAACCCCAGTTGTAAAGAGTCATATTTGAAGAAATATATGCGGTTCCTGTTCCGGTGAGGTCAATTACGGGAATTCCAACATTCGTAAAAGTGTTTGTGTTGTTTAAGTTCGTAAGTTGAACAATACTAGTTGCGACGATTGCTTTACCTTGATTGTTCGAGAAGGTATTTCCTGAAATAATGGGTGTTGCTGTAGAGGAGATCACGATGGAATTTCCCGTGTGATTGGTGAAAATGTTGTTTGAAATGGTCGTGCTTCCACTGGTAGCCGTAACGTTTAAAGCATTTAAAGCGGGTCCTGTCCCATTGTTTTGAATAAGGTTGCCTAAAACTTGAGAGTTGCCTGTGGTAACCTCAAGGCCTCCGTTGTTATTTTGAATCGTGTTGCTCTGGAAAGTCCCGTTTCCTGAAAATCGAACGCCATGGCCGGACGAATAACGGATTTCTGAATTAGTCATGTTGATAACGCTAGAAAAAGCATCCATGGAAACACCTGGATTACCACCGTATTCCACAATCACATGATCAAGAATGGTGCCGGATTGAGTTCCCGGCCCAAGTCTCAAGCCTTGCCAGTTTCCTGGAGCAGGTGTTGACGCATCGGAGATAAATCGAATGGGATTTGCTGCAGTGCCTTGAGCAATCAGTTTTCCTGCGTAACCCTGTTGACTTATTCCAAAGGTGAGGTTCTGTCCTGAGTGAAAACGAATTTCAACGCCAGGTTCGATAGTAACGGTGGGATAAGGAGGACTATTGAAGCTATTAATTTCGATGTTACCATCCGCCAGATATGGAAATCCGAGGTTACGGATGATGGTATCAGTATTCACATAGGTTGTTCCGGAATTTGTCCACTCAATGATGTTGATTCCATTATTTTGAAATGTGTTGTTGGAATTTACATTTCGAGTTTCAAGCGGGGAAATTGCGCTAATTATTCTACCTGGATTATTTAGAATATTATTGCTGTTGAAGTATGGAGCGCCGCCGGTATTTAATAAAATCGCATTTAGATTATTTTGTTGAATGACTGAATTTTGAATCGTGGGTAACGAGTTAGTGGCTGAGATTCCATTCTGCCCAAATTCAACGATGCAATGATCCAAAATGGTGGTTTGATCAACTGTTCCGTCATCGAAGAAAATTCCCTGCCACTGGCCTGAGTTTTGTACCGGATCGTCGCTTGTAAAACGGATTGGGCTTACTTGTGTTCCCTGTGCAATCAAAGCGCCACGGCTTGCGCCAGATCCAACTTGCAGTTTGAGACTGAAACCAGCTTTAAAACGGATGGTGACACCAGGTTGAACGGTTAGAGTTGATGCAGTTTGTGGCGTGTTAGAAATAACAATGTTTGTTCTCGTAAAGTATGGCGCGCCGGGATTTGAAACCGTGGCATCATAATTTACATTGGTAGCGAGTAAGAATACTCCATTTGTGTTATTTCCTTGAAAGGTATTGGTTGATTGGAAATTTTGAACTTCACGAAATGATAGGGCAGAAATCGCATCACCTACGTTATTTTGAAAAGAATTGAGCTCAACAAGCGGAGTTCCTCCCTGCGCAAATAATCCACTACCACCGCTTTGCTGGAGAGTGGAATGCCGAATGGTTGGCGACGAAGATAAAACAGAAACATTCGGGTTCCCGTATTCAATCATACAGTAATCAAGAATGGCAGTTTGGTCATTTGTGCCGTCATCAAAAACAATTCCGGACCATTGACTCGGCTGAGGCGTAATGCTATTTGATGTGAATCGGATTGGCTGCGATTGAGTTCCGACAGCAATGAGTGAACCTTGGCTGGTTCCCTGTCCGATTTTAAGTTGAATATTGAGTCCTGGGTTTGCTTTCACAATCACGCCCGGTTGAACGGTGAGCGTTGCAGCAGATCTAACTGTGACTGTTCCCTGCAAAATATATGGACTCCCCGCAAGTGTCCACGTGGTGTTTTGAGTGATGCTTCCACCAGGAATGAAGGTGTCAGCATATAAGGAAGTTAAAAAACTAAAAAGGAAGAAGATTAAAAGGAGAAAAAAGCTACGAGTGACCTTTTTACGCTTATTCCCGACTTCCACTATAGAATATTGTTCTAGATTCATAATACCGTTTGTTCTTTCCAAAAAGTCGGGGTAGTGAGGCATTGTCTCAATCTAACCCTGACTCTGTCAATCATTTTTAAAATTTTCCCGAAGTCTATTTTGATGGCATTTTCATTCTTTCGTAGAGCTTAAAATCTTTTTTGCAATTAAAAAATCAAATAATTCTCCCCTTCCACAGGGTTTATGAATAAATCCGTCTGCGCCTTGTTCGAGCATTTCTCTTTCAAGATGCCCACACGCAGACACCATGCAGATGACGGTTTCCTTCCTTTCCTTTTTCATGAGTCTAAGAAGGTCCTCGCCTTGTAGGGTGGGACTGCTGCTCTCAATAGAAATATCCAGAAAAACAACATCTGGTAGAAAGGTGCGAAAGTACTCTAAGGCTTGATCGCTTTTGCCAAAATCTTGAATTTGGAAGTAATCATCCAAGACAAAACGAAAGGCCTCCCTGATTTGGTCAAAGTCATCCACGATTAAAAGTTTTTTCTTTTTCTCCTTTGTTTTTTTGCATGCGTCATATTCCTTGATCGTTATGTCATTCATTGACACACATTCCTCTCTGCCAAGGCGTCAAGCTGCGTGGGCAAGCATTTTATTAACCTGGTCGAATCGACTCAGGAACTCAACGTCAAACTGAGCACGGCTCTCTCCCGTGATAATGAATCCTCCTTCTGGGTTGTATGTTCCGATTGATTGGAGAAGCCGTTCAATCTTTAATTGTTCTTCCCGTGTTAACTGTGACTTCAAGCGTTTATGGAGAAGGGCTGCCATGAATAGCTTCCTGCCGTCAATTACTTCGCCTGAATTTGGGGTCTTCACGAGAATATCAATTCCGTCTTGCCAGAAGAGTTGATTTTGTTCAAAGGCGATTCTGAGAGAGTTTTGGTCAAGGAATGGGTTTAACCCATGGAACTTATAATGCCTGACGGGGATTATTTTGATATCGACCATCCTTTTAATCTCAGGCGTGATTTGAAGGGCGCGCGTGATTTCATCCTCGCTTAACGCGGGGTTCAGGACGATCAGGTTCACTTTGATGCGGTTTAAAAGATCATCCTGTAAAACGTGCTCAAGCGCTTTCAAGCTTTCAATGAAGCCCATGCCGATCAAGTTTAACCTCCCATTTTCCTTATGGACGAAGGATTCGACGTCAAGATCAATCAAAAGAGGCTTTTCTTTCAGTATGGATTCAATGAAAGAAACGCTTTGCCTGTCCATTTGATTTGCTTTCCCAAGATTCGCATGCGTAAAAAGATTGAGGAACGCTTGTAGAGCTTCCGCTTCCAAATGATGAGCGGTCTCTTGATCTGCTTCTGAGTTATGATTGGCTTGAGACTTTCCTGATGTTTCCCTGAGCTGAATGGCTTGAACAACCTCACGGACAGCGGCTCTCAATTCAAGAACGCTTGCAAGGTGGTTAAGCGGTGCAATCGCACGGCTGTCACCAATTTCGCCTAGAACCTGAATCGAGCCAAGCCTCAGGCTTACGCTTGGGATTTGCAGGGCATTGATGAGTGAAGGAACGGTGGGACGTCCGATCCCGATTAATTCACGGATGGCTTTCTCTCTGCGATTGACTGCTTCCTGATCAGCGGGAAGATTGTTTTCATTTTTCAAGGAATTAATCTTATCTTCGATTGTTAATGTGAGTTGCTTTATTTTCCTCAGTTCAGATCTTTGATGAAGTTCAGCCTTTGGTGCTTGTCCACCATGAAAATAGTAAAGCCTTCCAAAACCATCAACAGTTAAATTGACCCTATCATTTTTAGGGTCATATGGGGCCCATTCTCTCACAACTTTCCTAAATGTCAGAGTATGCGTCTCCGGAACGATATGATCCTCTGTGATGAGAATACCACCGGGTTTCAAGTACCGTGTTGCCAAAAGCACAGGATGCGGCACAGAAAATGTTTGAGGCCGCACGATCCCGTATCCAGTAGTGAGCCGCTTCTCAAGATAAATGTCGAAACCCTGCTTGATAATGTCGGGGACTTCGTTTTCAGAAAACGCATCGACGCCTGATAAATAATAAAGAACTCGATTTCTGCTGAGAAATCGTATTTCTGCCTGACGAACATTAGGCGCAATTTTCCTTATTCTAAACACCTCTCCACCTCTTCTTCTAACGGTGATCAAAACACTCTGGAAATAGCGTTTGCCAGAGCGCCGCTGAAAGAAGCGCTTTTCTTTTTCATAATCTGACATGATTAAGACATCTGCGTCACTTGCGGCAACCGCATGTAAAATATCCACGCCGGCACCCGGATAGTAGGCGGTGATCACACGATTCCCGAAGAGGGCGCTTGAACGGATCGTTCTTCTTAAAGCTGAATACCATTTGACGGTCGAACCACTCCACGAAAAGTTATCGAGAATCACTTGATCGGGTGGCAGCTTGATTTGTTGGTTAAACTCTTGTCTGATTTGTTTTACGCGTTTTTCCGCGATTTTATTCAATATTAAATTCAATTGTACTTGAAGTCTGACGATCTGAGCGCGACTCTCTTGCGCTACATCTTCCAACGCTTCCGCAACTGCAAGCTTGCCTTCAAGGCGCGCGGCTTTAGCTTTGCTTGTCAGAATTTGGATTTCACTTTGTTTTCCATTAATTGTGATCTCAAGATCTCGTTTTTCATGAATGAGTTCGTCAAACGTTTCGCTACGTAGTTCGGACCTAATACCCTTGTCACCAGAAAGCTTAACCCAAAGCCCCTCCACCTCTGCTAAGCTTTTTTGAAGTTCTTCCATCTCCGACTGGAGAGGAGCAATGGTGTCGTCCAGAATCTTTACCAGCTGTAACCTTCCTTTTTCACGGGCAATTTGCGCCCGGTCTCGAAAAATCTCAATACGTTTCTTCTTCTGCTCAATGACTGTACGTAGCCTTTCTCTTAATTTGGTTAGTTTTAAAAGCAATCTCCTTTCCTTTTCTGAGTCATCTGTCTGGGAATTCGTTCGCAGCTCGGAACGCGATCCTTTTGAGTCAAAGAAGTTTCTTCGCAACGAATCGGCACCTAATGCTTCAACCGGTTTTCGATAGACAATAATATCGATTAACAATTTAGCAAGTATCTTGGGGAGCTCTCTTACGTCCCGAACCAAAATAAAAGGCTGGTAATGCTTGCGGACATAATTCATGGCGTCGCCAATTCCAATTCCAATGACTTTAATGTTTTTCTTCTTAGCTTCAGCAAGAGCAGTCGCAAGCGGAACGGCTCCATTTCCGTCTCCATCTGTAATCACAATCACAATTCTCGGCTCTCCGTCCTGCTCAACCAGCTGCCGAATGGCGTTTTTAACTGCGGCACCGTCATTTGTCCCCCCGCCTCCCCTAAATGAGGCCAGTACTTCGCTGATCAAATGGTCTTTGCGCATGTGCTTAAACACTTGACTAAAAGGCTTATGCGTGGTGGGGGAATCGGAAAAACCAATGATCGAGAAATCAATGTCAAGCCGCGATAACACTTCTTGCAAAACCACAAGGCTATGGATGGCATTGATCGTTTTCTCTTCGGACCCCATGGAGCCGGATTCATCAATAACGAGTGAAAATTTGAAGCTCCTCTTCTTTGGTTTTACTCTTCGTTTCCAAATCTTAGTGTCTCCCGTGACCGGCAGAGTCATCGCTTTCTTCAGGTTTAGTTTTGTTCCAGTTTCAAAATCACCCTTGTAAGTTGGTTTAATATCCTTGTGCAGTTCATTGTCGAGAAGGCCAAAGAGCTGCTGGATGAGGGGTGCAACTGGTCCCAAATATTTGTCATAGGGGGTAAGTTCTGCCTCTGTAATCTTTTTTGACTGTTTTTTTCGATGCACTTTCTCGGCGAAATCTTTCTGTATCTGTTCATCTTCAAGAGATTTGCTCAGGATTTCTTCTTGATCAAAACCATCTTTCTCTTGACCTTCTAATTGACTGTCTTCCACATGCGGGTTGCTCTTTCCGTTCATACGATCACGAGCTTTTCCACTTTCTGAAGTTTCGCTGTCTTCCGCCATGCCACGAAGACCAGTCCGCCCCGAGCTTTCCGGTTCCGGCAATTCATCGTCTAGGTCTTCGCTTTCCTTTTGCCTGCCCCCTGATGAAACCTCCTCTCCTTGATCGCTTGACCCCAGAGTCTCTTTACTCGCGTGTCCGCTCCCTCCAGAAGTTTCAGAAGATAATTGGCGGGGAGTTTCTGAAGCCACATCCGATTCAGGATGCCGGCGCATTTTTCTTTCTTTCTCTCTCAACGTAATGTCTTCGTTTTCCAGATCTCTTGGAAAACGAGCGTTTAAGGCATCGGCATAAGGTTTGGTTTTTTTCTCAACCTCATCCATTGCTTGCTCCCGCGTGGCCTGTCCTGTTCCCTGTGAACTGCTCGTTTGCTGACTTTGGTTCTGGGCGGTAGGAGGAGGGGGTGCACTCCCTCCAGGCATGCCTTGAGAGGATGACGTAGATCCGCCTGGCTGCCCGCTCGGACCTTGAGAGGTTCCCTGTTGATTATTTGATCGAGCCGTTTGCTTCTGTTCATTCGCGACTGATTCTTCAACCAACTCGAGGTAGGTGGGAAGAATCCTTTCTTTTAAAATGTGGTTCATTGCAATCTGCGCGTAGATCACATCCAGTTTATTGGGATAATGGCTTACAAGAAATTGCTGGGGGCGGTCTCCTTCGCGAAATGTAAATTCCTCATGACCATGCGCGGTGGTCAGTAGAAAATCGTTTTCTGAAATTCTCCGGACGCTCTGAATCCTAGGGTCTTTTATTAGTACTTCTTTGCCAACAGGAGGCATGAGAACACTCCTTGTCCCGCTCACTTCCCCAATGGATTCAAATTTAAAATAGTCGCCTTCCCGCCATGCCCGGATAGAAGCAGGCAGTTGAGCGTAGGCATCCATTAAATCCGCTCTTGTTTTCTTCAAAGCCGCAAGGACTCTCGGATTGGTGATTGCAGGATGGGGTTTGCCATAAAACCATTCATGAACCAAACCGTAACCGTATTGAACGTGAGGCATAACCATGGAATCGTTAAATTTTTCCCTGGGTGTTTCCGGATACGCTTTCCTGTAAAGAACATTTAAATAGCGTTCCGCGCTCGGTGAATGAAAGACGGCCCAGCGGTTGATCCGGACATCCTCAACGGCATTATGTAAAAATCGGAGGTGTTCGGACTTTGACCATTCGCTACTAAACCAAGTAATTCGCCGGTGAGCTCCCTCATGAATTGCAGCTCCCACGTTATATTTCCAACCTCTTGTTAAGAGCTCTTCTTCTGGATAAACAATCGTCGGGGGTTGAGTGCTCGGAACAAACGCCCACCCGGGCCCTGGAACCATTTTCAAACCGAAATCATCTCCAAAAAATTGTCCGACAATCCGCGCCCTTTCCAAAACGCGGTTCATCATATAGAGTCGGACATCCCTTGCTAAAGAACCCAGGAATGATTTGGGACGATTAAGTCGATCCTCAGCCCTCAATTCGCTCCGTGCAGAAGAAGCAAAAACAGGCATTTTTGGAACATGGCTTGTACGCAAATAATGTGTTGCGATCTCTTCCTTCTCAGATTGATTTTTCTCATCGCCAACCCAAATGACGTGAAATTTATTGAGCATCGCCTGGCTCATAATTTTTCTGCCTTCTGTGCTTTCGGGGTTCATGGCAGCAAAGAGCCTAAAGTCCGGATGGACTTTGATTTTCCGGTTGTTATCTTCCGCAAGGGTCAAAGTACGATCATCGTCTAAGAGCGAATTGATTCGCTCAATGACCTCAGGCTCCGCCAAATTGATTTCATCAAGCAAAATCCACCAGCCTTTTTCCATTGCCTGAACCAAAAGACCGTCCTGCCATTCGTATTCAGATTCGGAAGATTCGTCTTTCGGAAGCATCTGCCCAATTAATTGGGTCGTATCGCTCTGCCCATCCAAGTCCAAAGGCACAAACGTAATGTTTAAGAGATTTGCTACTTCCCGAACCACCGCGGTTTTCCCGGTGCCGGTTGGGCCTAAGAAAAGCACCGCTTCCTTTTGATTCGCCGCGCGGGCAATTTTTTTCATCAGTTTTCGGGTCGAAAGGGTTCTTGTGAGCGGAACGCTCGGTACAAACACCTCATGTTGACCATTTTTGTGGAGAGCGACATCCCCAAACCAGATGTATTGGGAATGCTCTTTGATTTCATAGTCGCTTACTTGAGTGACAGCTCCAAACTCTTTTTGAAGAGACTCATGGATTTCCTGCTTCAAGTCCTTTTCGAACTGTGTCATACCGCTCAGTTGATTTCCATATACTTCTTCTGCCTGGGAAACGGCGGCTGCGGATAAATTCTGAGCGGGTAAGTTCTTTGCAATGTCTGCGATTCTCTCAAGCCACCTCAGAAGATTCCGGATGGTATACGTATAAAGGCCTTGTGAATCTTGAGCTTTCTGAGCGAAACGCATAATCTCAATGTGAAAGTTCACGGCACGCTCAAGCAAAGGGGCTGGCAACGTCGTTCTATACTTCTCAAGTGCTACTGTGCGAAGTTCATCGTCAGTAAATTCATCGATCCACTTGACGCGGAAGCGGTTTAGGAGAGCGGGTGAGAAAATCTGCCGGCCAGCGTAGTTTTCTGCCGGGTTCATCGTGGCAAAGAAGCGGAAACTTGGGTGAATCCGATGGATACGATGAGCTTCGAGCTCAGCAATGACTTTTCTCCGGACGTTTTCAATGCGTCCGCCTTTCTTTAATTCCTCGCTCGTTCGTTTATCCATCAGCGAGTCGTAAGCGGCCGGCTTCATCCATTTTTCGTCTTGATGTTCCGTAATGATGATGAACCCGTCATCATCCAAGAGAGAGTTCAAACGCTCAACGACTTGGGCGGGAGCCAAGTTGATCTCATCCAGAACAAACCACTGGCCTTCACGCATCGCCTGAACCAGCATGCCGTCTTTCCACTTAAATTGGCCGCTCCCTTCAGGTCGGTAACCACCCAAGAGTTCGGTTTTCTCAGTTTGACCGCTTAAATTAAGGCGCTGGAATTCATTGTTTGTAAGATGAGCGAGATAGCGAATAAGAGAGGTTTTCCCCGTGCCTGTTTCACCGACTAAAAGAACCGGATCATCCAGAAAAACCGATTGGGCAACCCGTTCCAAATCCCGCAGTGTCTTCTGCGTATGAATTAGAATAGCGACTTCTTTTTTTAGAATAAGGGGCTTCGTGTCGTCTGTATCCCTGCTGAGACGAACATCTCCTATTTGGACTTCTTTGTCTTTGACTTCAAGTTTCGGGGCTTTGGAATCTGGCGGCAATGCAACGGATTCAGGAAAAATACGCTCAATCGATTGCTTGAAACTATCACGATTGCCTTTTGAGCGGAAAAGATCGTTGTAAAAGTAGTAAGCACCTCTCTTAACCGCTTTTTCAAACCCCATCGATTGAGCAAACTTGGCAATATAATTGGACCAAAGTTTTAGTTCCCGCAAGCTGAATTTGTATTGTTCAAAACCTTCCTGTTCAAACTCAATCGAGCGGCGAGGGTGTTTGCTGTCTTTATTGAAACTCTCTGTGACTTTCCGGTGCAACTCAACCATTTTCACGGCAATGGTTTTTAATTTATCAGGATCCGCTTGATAACCCGCTTGCTTAAAATAACGGTCGAGGTATGCAAGCGTGATTTCCTGCATTTCGTCGCTGCTTAGGTCTTCAGGAATCCATATTTCCGAAAATTTATTGCGCATGGCGAGACTCAAACGGTTGCGGCCGGAATACCGCTCCGGGTTCATGGCGGCAAAAAGCCGGAAGTTTTTATGAATGGGGTGGATATTTTGATTCTCAAGTTCTTCTTTTGCATTCAAAAAAGCCTCTTTCTTGGACAAACCCTGTTTCTTGAGGTTCGCCGTTTTGGTCCTAAGTCGCTCCGCATACTCCTTCCTCGAAATAAACTTTTCATTTTGATTCTCGGTGATCACGATAGATCTGTCGTCATCCAAAAGGGAATTGATTCTTTCTAAAATATCGGGTTCCGCCAGATTGATTTCATCAAACAAAACCCACCAGCCGTAACGGAGCGCCTTGGCAAGTTCGCCTGGATGCCATGTGAATTTATTTTTCTCACCTTCTTTCGGAATGAATTTGCCGATGATTTCGCTTGTATCGGTTTGGGCATCCAGGCTCATCCGGATAAAGCTGTTATTCGTAAGATGCGCGAGGTAACGAATGAGGCTTGTTTTGGCAACACCGGTTTCCCCAATGAGTAAAACAGGCTCTTTCAAGTGAACGGATTTCGCAATCCGTTTCAGGAATTTTCTTGTGGTTTTCGTTTCGAAAAGAAGCGCTTGGTCTCCGGGCACATGAGGGGTTGTTTCGGGATTAATAGGGAGATGAACCTCGCCAAAATGAACAACTTGCTTTTGCTCGTCTCTTTGGATCTGATCATTTCCATCATCTTTCCTTATATTTACTGTATGAATTACTTTTTTACGATCTTTCCAAGAAAAATTGGTTTCAATCAGCGCGATAGCAACGTTCCTTTTCTCGGCGTCATCGCGAATCCGGTCGCTGTAAACTTCGGCGAATTCGCGACCCACAAGTTCAAATTGATATTCATTTATGGGAATCTTCGGCATCCCGCTTTTTTTCAAAAACCTGATCTTTTCACGAACGCGATCCATGACTCTGATCAAATCGCGGAGCGTATAAAAATAAGGATCACTTTCCATCTTGCCGATTACGCCACGACTGGCAGCACCACCAACCGCTTGATGGGCTTCCATCAGATGCGGAAGCATTTTAAAATCAGTTAAATCATTCTCAAAAATGAGACGGTAGCGCACCATCAGAATCGCCTCTTTTTCAAGATCCGAGAAATCATTAATCCATTTTACGCGGAAACGGTTTAAAAGCGCGGGGGAGAGTGACTTTCTGCCCGAGTAATCAGACGGATTCATGGTTGCAAAAAGCCTGAAATCGGGGTGGATCCTGTGGAATCCGTCCTTCTCTAACTCTTTTTTTGCTTGCTCAGGATTCTTCCATTTCTTTGCATACTCAGCGAGTTTTGCATCATAGCGTTCCGCGGGAATCCAAACCACATTTCCCTGTTCCGTGAGCCTGAGCTCGCGGTCGTCATCCAGAAGCGAATTGATGCGTTCAATCACCTGGGAATCCGCCAAATTGATTTCATCCATGACCAGCCAGTGTCCTTCTTTCATTGCGCAGATCAAGATCCCGTCAATCCATTGGAACTTGCCATCCTCACCCGGCTTATAGCCTCCAATAAACTCCGTTTTGTCGGTCTGTCCGTTTAAATTAAAACGCCTGAAATTATGTTTCGTGAGAGAAGCGAGGTAACGGATCAGGCTTGTTTTTCCGACGCCTGATTCGCCTACCAGAAGAACCGGGTCATTCAGTGCTACCGAAAGTGCCACTTTCTTTAAATTCCTGACCGTTGTGATAACCGGAATGAGATGAGCAGATTTCTCTGTCGGTACAAAATCGGTTGTGACAGCCTCTTTGGAATTGGGGTAAGGGATCAGCACCGTGTCGATCAATACGCCATCACTTTTCTTTTCAATTTTACCTGATCTTAAAGTGGTGCTCGGTCGCTCTCCCTGTAGATCTCTCTCCGTTTCCTTCAAAGCACTATCAGTTTCATTTTTCGTTTCGCTATCCTCAAGAGCGCTCTTAATCTTTTCCGAATAAGGAATAGATGGGGTAAATGTATTTAAAACGATCTTATTGAAATATTGCTTGAAAAGCGGTTTATAAACCATTTCCTTGAAAAGTGAGACGCTTAACGCAGAGAGTGAAGCAACAAAGTAGCTGATCACGGCAGCTGCTAGGATCGTAATCCCCCATAAAATGGGCGGCCATGATAACCAGAGCGGAATTACCGGAATGGAGTCGGCTGAGCTTTTTACAACCATCAGCCAGCCCCAAAATCCTCCAAGCAGGGCGGCAAGTAATAAATAAAGTTTTACCCAAGAATTCGAGAGAACCTTTTGCGGTTTCTCGCTCGTGGCTTCAAAGAAACGCAGGAACTGATTGTCTTTATTTTTTTCGAGGAGAGCATAAAAATCATCCGCTGAAAGCGGGAGGGTTTTGTAACGTTTGTTTAAGACGATCACTTGCGGTAGGTAAATTACAGAATAAACCAGTTTGAAGAATGCTTTTAGAATAACGAAAATGGCTAGAGAAGCGGAGAGAAAAACGAATGGATATGCCACGTAAGTTAATATGGCAGAATAACCGTATCGGCCCAGAAGATAAGGAGCCATGAATACCGTCACAGAAAGCCCTATCGATGCAATTGAAAATAAGGTTCTCTTTTTGTATAGGAATTCGTTCAAACCCAAGTAGTCACCCCCGACTTCTTTCTTGACTAAATGGGAGGCAATATCTCCTGGCCTGAGTTTGTCGGGTCTATTTTTAATCCGCTCAATGGCATCTTTTTTCCACCCTGTCCAATGAAGCATATCCACCAAAACGAGAGCCGCAGTGAGTCTCGTTTCCTGATCCGGATCATTTAAGAAATGAGCAATTTCCCTAATTAGCGATGTTAATTGTTTGTGCCCTGCAACCTCAATGGCGGCCCGCCTGATGGATGCATGCGAGCTCCTGAGCGCATTTTTCGTTAATATTTCAACGACAGATTCTCCCTCAGGATGCTCACTCTTTTGTGGAGTCGGGAGCAACGCAAAACCCCTGACCCCGTCTGCAGCCGTTTCCAAACTTTGCAAGTTTTTGGCGATCGCAAACAAAGCTTCCTGGGCCGCTTGCGGGAAGCCAAAAGTCAACTGCAAGAACCGTTGCATTAAAATAATCAACTCTTTATCAACATCCCCTCCTGTTTTAGAAAGAAATTCATCGATCATACGCGACTGGCTGTGCAACTCTTCTTCTAAAACATCGAGCTTTGCGATATCGACTACCTCACCGCCCAAAGTCTTTTGGGCCTCCTGTGTCACAATTTTCTCTAAGACCAGTTTTAAAAAAGCGCTTTTATCTTCTGTGCTTTGCAGGCGATCACGGTAGACATAAAGCGCCCCTTCAACGAGCGTCCGAGATAAACTCCTCAGGCGCACTTTTTCCACGTCTTCTTTGAGGAGCTTTGCGTTTTCGATAACATTATTAAGGTTTTCGATTTGACTCTTCAGTTGGATCTCCTCACTTGAGCTTGTTTTAACTTTAGGAAGTTTCTCCTGAACCATTGAGTTACGCTTTCTTTCCAAAACCTTGATGCTGTCAATCAAAGCCTCTTTACCGATCGAGAACGCTTCCTCGCGTATAAACTCCGCCCAATCCCGTATTTCACGGAGACTAAAGGAATAATCACCACCTTCCGTCCGGCTTAATTCAAGTTCGCCAATCCGCCTTTCTAAAATCAAATTCTCCAGCTCCCCATGAATTTGCCACATCAAACGCGAAAGCTGCTTGGATTGTTGCAACGGAATTTCTTTTGCCCGGAAAATGCTCGGGTCGCTTAAATATAAAGTTGCGATTTCTTCCGTTTCTTGAGAAGGCAACTCTCCGGAAAACCACATTTCCGTAAACTTATTTCGAACGGCAAGACTCAGGCGGTTTCTCCCTGAATAACCTTTCTCAGGGTTCATGGCGGCGAAAAGGCGAAAATCGGGATGGATCCTGTGATATTTTTGAACTCTCATGCGAGCTTCGGCTACCCCTCGCACGAGTTTCTCATCCAACCCGTATTTTAGAAAGCTTTGTTGGTATTGCTCCGAGAGCGCGTCATACTCCTTCGCAGGAATATATTTCTCGTTTAAATATTCTGTTACGGTAAGCGAGCCTTCGTCGTCAAATAGGGAATTTAGCCTCTCCAAGATTTCGGGTTCCACAAGGTTAAATTCATCAAGGAGAAGCCAGTCACCTGCTTCCATCGCACGAAGCAAGACACCCGGAGACCATGTGAAACCGTTTGTCCCTGGAACCGGGACGTCTTTGCCAATCAGTTCGGATGTGTCCGTATGCGCATCCAAGTTCACGCGCGTAAATTCATGCCCGGTTTTATGAGCCAGATAGCGAACGAGCGAGGTTTTGGCTGAACCAGTCGGGCCAACTAAAAGCGGGCGCTCCCCCATTGAAACAGCTTTTGCCAATTTATCCAAATACCGTTTTGTGGTAGGAACGAGTGCAAGCTTTTCTTTTTCGAATTTTGACCGTTTACCGGGGTCGACCGAAAATTTCATCTCCCCAACTCGAAAAACTTTACCATCCTCTTCTTCCGCTACCGTGACATCTGGCTCCCAAAAAACAAAAGACAATTTTTTTCTGAGCGCTTTATCAAAGACATCCTTTTCAATGTCATGCCTGAGACCGTCCCGGTAAACATAAGAAATTTCAAGACTTAGACGATTCAAGAAATCCGCTTCGGTCACTGGCGCTTTTTGAAAAGATTCCCAACGCTTCAAACGTTCCGCAAGTCTTAAGAAATGACGGATCGTGAAATAATAAACCTCTCCTGTTTCTCTTCCTAAGCGCCCTTCTTTACCGCTTAGGGCCCGCAGAACGTCATAAAGCGTTTGGAGTTGATCCAACCGGTAGGAATTCCACCCGTACTTTCCTTTCAGAATTTCCCTCACGTCACCGGAAGAAAGCTCTGGAACCCACTTGACAACAAATTTATTCATGAGCGCATCCGAAAGTTTCTTCCGTCCTTCATACTCAGGTGTCGGGGGGTTCATCGTGGCAAAAAGCCTGAAATTCGGGTGAATCTTAAAAATCTTCTTTGACTTCATTGCATCAAAAGCTACCTGATAAGTCCCTCCCGGATGAACCTTCATCCATTCCGAAACCATCCGGTCATAACTTGAAGCCGAGACCCAACGCTCGCCGTGATGTTCGCTTAGCACCAAGTAACCATCGGGTTCAAGTAGATACCGGATGCGCTCAATGACAGCAGGATCAGCCAAATTAAGCTCATCCATGACGAGCCATTCGCCTTTCTCCATCGCTTCGATTAAGATACCCTGCTGCCAGGCAAATTTCGCCGCACCCTCACGCCGTCTCGCCGGTTTGTTGCTTCCAATAAATTCATCTTTGTCAGTTTGCCCGTTTAAATTAAACCTACGGAAACCGTTATTGGTCAACGACGCAAGATAACGAATCAGAGCAGTCTTACCCGCACCTGTTTCGCCAACAAGCAGAAGAGGATGATTTAGCGAAACAGCTTCTGCGATTTTTTCGAGATCTCTTACAGTGCGCTCGATTCCAATCAAGCGGGCAGAATCCGCTGGCGGAACTTGCGTGGGATCTATTGGATAGCGATTAATGGGAAGCTTAACCTGACCAATTGAAACATAGTCTTCATAGGATTCAACCCCTTGCGAATAAACTCTCTTTGGGGTAAAAAGTGAACTTAGTCTTACATCAATTCCATTCGAACGGTCAACTGCAATAAGCGTATCCAGATCAAGCTCTTTTAGAGCTTTTTCAATTCTTGCGCGCTCCTCGCCGTCATCAAAGACCCGGTCTGCGTAAATATAAAAAGCCGCATTGACAAAAGCTCTGGTTTTCCCCCATTGCGGCGAAAAGTACTTATAAAAATCTACAAACCGTCTTAAATCTCTTAAGGTAAGAGGGTTATCGGTTTTTCCATTTTGGGAGGTTTCTTTTTTTGCGGTAATTAACTTTTCGTGTAACGTCACAAGCAACCTCGCAACATCCAAATCGCTCGCAGAACTTCCGACGGTTAAGTTTTCCACCCTCCTCGTTCTAAACCCCATAAAGCGCCGCAGTCCATAATCAAACAGTGCGCGTTCGTCTTCGCCCGTTGAAAAAAACGGTTGTTCTTCTTCCCGGAACCTTCGCTTTTTTGCAGGATCATTTTGGATTTCAGCCTCATACACAACCTTTAAGTATTTAAAAAGCTCTGCAGTTGCTTTATCGAATCCTTCAGCTGCTGCAAACTGCAAAATTTTATGAAATTTTCCCGAATCGATGGTTAAATCTGATTTTAAAGCTGTCAAAACGTCGGCCTGTTCTGCAGGCGAAAACGAAAGGAACCGGCGCAGTTCCTGAAGCAGAATCAGAAATTCTTCAGTAAGAGGGGGCGATCTGTCCTTTTCTTGTGAAAATTCGATGTGCCCTAACTCATGTTCAACTTCCAAGAGGAGGAGTCTTGAAGACTTGAAACTATCGATGTCCAAAGTAACCATGTTTGATGCTTCATCGACATGGGCGAGGCGGTCATGATCTTGAACAATTTCGATAGCCCGCAATTTTTTTACAGCACCTCCATAACCAAAAGCAACTGCTTCGTTTAAGACGCCCAACAACTGTTGGGCTTTCGTTTCGTCAAATTCCACCTTGTAGTCCGGCTCCACTCGGTACTTGAGATTCCCCTCTTCGTTAAACCAGATGTGTGCTACTTTTTTCGTTCCCCACTTTTCTTTTGGAACTTTCTTCAAGATGGATGAACGACTTGCCTTAGCCTTTCGGTAATCAAAGATGAATTTTCCAGTACCTATTCCTGCACCTAAAAGAACTACGGAAAGTAAATAAGTAAGCCCATACTCCCTCATAAAAGCAAGAAAGTCGGGCAGCGTTTTCTCTCGAAATCTGAGATTTTGAAATACCTTTTGGGATTCTTCATAATCAATCTTCCAAAGAAGGGACAGCGAGATTCCGGCGAGTTCTTCATCTTTCTCCTGCCAGATGGTTCCGTACAGAACCTTAACTACTGTGGATTTATCGAAAGAACTTAAAGCCTCGACAATCAATGAGCGCATTTGCGGATTTGGAAACGAGAGTTCAGACGCAAGTACTTTCGCTCCATCTTCTCCCATTTCCTTTAAAACTTCGGTGGCTGCTAAACGCCAATCTTTGAAGCCCGATTCAACTGCAAATACGAGTGTTTTGGCGCCCACCTCACCCAATGCCTTGAGCCCCTCCTGTGCCCATTTTCTTTCTGAGTCCGAGTCGGAGATAATTAAACCCGTAAGCTGATTGAGAAGCGCGGCATCTTTCGACTCTTTGAGCGACTTAATTGCATTTGCTCTAACCTGCTCGCTATCGCTTACCAAAGAGGAAAACGCGACTTGATTGACTGCAAGCTTGTGTAATTTTTCGAGAGAAAAAGCCGCGGCAAGCCTCACTTCAAGTGAAGCGTCGCTAAGATAGCCATTGAGAACGGGGAGGACCTCTTCTGACTCAAAGTTACCAAGTGCGGTCGCAATCGCTCGGCGGACTGTGGGTTCTGTGTCGGTCACATGCTTTACAATCTCTGAAACCTTACTTGGTTCACCCAATTCCCCTAGAAGCATCGCGGAGGATTGCCGAACGTGGGCATCCAAATCGTCCAAAAGAAGCGCAATCACACCGGCTTTATCTTTCGCTTTCAGCACGCCCAATGCAATAGCGGCCATGCGTTTCACATACGGATCGTTGTCATTCAGCAAAGCGCTCAGTGGTTTTATCGCCGATCGATCGCCCAAAAACGCTAGTGCGATTGCCGCATTTTTCCGTACTCTGGGGCTTTTATCCTGAAGAGACTTCGTCAATGGCCCAAGGGCGCTTGGATGAGGAAGCGAAGCAAAAGCAATCGCGGAACGCCACCGGACGTCTTCCCTTTCGCTTGCAAGGCCCGCCACTAAATGAGGAGCGGACGCTTCCGGATTGTTGAGCTTTGCCAAGGCAATTTGTGCCGCTTCCCTGACTAAATAAGATTCACTCCCAAACGCGTCGACCAAAGTAGGAATTGATGGGGTGCCAATCGCCACCAAAATATCAATGGCTGTTTTTCTTACGTGAGGATGCCAATGACTAAGTTTTGGAATCAAGAATGGAACTGAAGGCGTTCCAATTTTCGCTAGTATGTCGCGAACACTTGCTCCTATTTTTTCATCGTCAGTATGGCGGATCAGCTCTGGTAGAGAGGGTTCCCCAATTTTTACGAGTGCACTCCTAATATCCGCATTATAGATTTTTTTTCGCTCCGCCAAATCCTCAGAGTACGTACTTTCAAGAGCTTTCAATAGAGGTTTTACGGCTTTCGCGTCACGCAAATTGCCGAGGGCATCTACAGTCGCTTTCACCACATCAGATTCATCATCTTTCAAAAGTTCAATTAACGAATCAACCGCCACAGGATTACCTGCTTTTCCGCTCACAATGGCGGAAAGCGTCTTTGTGCCTGAGGATTTCGCCTTCATTCCTTGGATGAAGTGGCTGATGTCTTTCTTTGCCAAAATGACAAGCGAATCAATAAATTCGTCTTTTCCATCACGGTAGCGATAACTGGAATAGGAAGCTTCAAGAAGCGCGGGAGCAGCCCGAGATTCGCCTATCGCCGCCAACAGTTTCGCACTCCGAACAAGATCGGCATCTCCTTTTTTAACACTTGAAATGATGGCATCGACAGCATCCGGAGCGGGGGTCTTGCTTACGATGTAAAACCCGAGCTCCCGAAGCGATTCATTCTTGTCGTTCAGAAGCTCAAGAATACGCGCTCTACCGTGCGCGTTTAATTGAACAAGCAGATCCGCAATCTGCTTCTTAAGCGGCCCTGAAGTTTTCCTATCATCATAATGTCGAATCAAAGGTTCAACGGCAGGTTGCCCAATTTGAAGAAGGCGCTTAGATACTTGCTTGAAGTCACTCTTCCCCTTCTCAAGAAGCATCACAAGGCCAACTGGGTCGTGAATCACCGAAAGGTCAGAAAAAGCTTGAGATTCAGCAGATAACAGTTCCAACGCAAACTCTTTCACGCGCATGTCATCATCTGCGAGTGCAAGTCTCAAACTTTCAATGACATATGGGGTTTTGTCTTTTAATTTGTCCGCTTTCTTTTCGACAATTGCAATGATGACACCAACTTCCACTGGCGCATCTTTAACAATGATTTTAGACAAAGTTAAGGCGGCCTCCTTGCGAATTGCCCAGGCGTTGCTATGAAGAAATGGCGTTAAGCGGTCGCGACTCGACGAATCACCAACCATTTTCAATGCCTTGATTGAGTTTAAAACCAACCCTTGGTTTCCGCTATCCAAATTGCCGTGTAACGCGGAAACCAATTGCGCATCGCCCATTTCTTTTAGAAGACTGACCACGTCGAAATAAACGGGACTTTCAGGTTTTTTTAAGATCGCACGCAAAGGTCCAAATGCGCTTTGACCGAGACTTTTTAAAACTGCTCCAACCGATTCTCTTACTTTAGCGTCTGCTTCCGCCTCGAACATTTCTACGAGCGGTTTTGCTGCTTCTTTTGGTTTCATGATTTCTAAGATTTTGAGAATATTTTGAACTATTGTCCGGTTCTTATTAGAAAGCTGCTTAATAAAAATCTCGGGATTACCGCCTGCAATTCCGATTGCGGCTTCTGCAAATTCAAGCCGGCCTTTTTCAAGCCAAGAACGATTATCTAAAATTGCGTCAAGTCCAGTCTGGCCTGCTTTCCTGAGAAGGGGAATCAGCCGGCCTTTCGCGGATGGATCGAGTAGAATCACACGAATGAGTATGCGAGGATCATCTGTCTTTTCAAACTTGTCAAAGTACTCCTTGTCGATTAAAACCTTAAGCGATTTGTCCCGATCGATCCAATCGCTCGTGGCCATTTGAAGAAGAGCTTCTCGCGCATCCTTGCCATCGTCCAATCGATCCAGAGCACTTGTGAGGGAATTAAATAATTTATAATCCCCGTAGCGATGATTCTCCTTTTTGACTAGCTTAATCAGTTCCGTCAAAACACTCTTGTCCCCAATAAGGCCTAAAATATCTATCGCGCTATTTTGTACGTCTGGATCAAACCCTCTTGAAAGGACGGCGACTACGGGCTGGACGGCTGATTTCCCGAAAGCTGCGAGCGCTTTCACTACATTTGCTCTTTCACTATCCGGCAGATAGCTACTCGCAAGCGCAAACAATAGAAAATCCATATCCTTCGAATCTTGAAACGCTCCCAAAGCGCCCAGAGCTTCACCGGCTGTTTTTCTTGCGTCCCAGCCCTCCCCCTGAAAAATTCCCTTCAAGGGTTCGATTGCGCGTTTATCTCCCAATTTCCCGAATTTTCTAATGGCAACCACCTTTGCATCACCGGACGCTGTTTTCACTTCATGGAGAAGCGATTCATAGGTAAGCTCCTTTGGCTCCTCAGCGCGAGGTGTCTCAACGCGCTTGGGTGGTGATGGTTCTTCTTTTTTTTCGATCTTTTCATTCCTGCTTGCTTCGTCCTTTTTGGAAGGTGCCGGTAGTGTTCCGGGAACCAGCTTTTTTTCAGCTAAAAGTTTTACGCCAAGAAGGCGATCTTTCTCGTCCTTGCTGTTAAGAAGTTTCATAAAAGCGGCGAAAATTTGGTTGCTGTACTTTGAATTCAAAATTTGAAGAACCTCTTTTGCAACGTCCTCGTAAGGCCCATCCATTAGCCGGATAACGGGCTCGATTGCGCGGTCGTTAAATTTGAGGTAGGCGTCCTTAACCATTTTCTTGTCTAACGAGGAAGATCGTTCGGTTAGTTCAGTGATTTTCTCAGGTGAATCAATCTGTTCTAAATATCCGAGGGCAAAAAGTGCTTCAGCGGTTGCTTGCTTGATTTCCGCGCTGTCATCATTCAAAAATTCCAGCAAGAATGGAATGGCCCTTTTGTCGCCGAAAGCGGCGAGCTTTTTGATGGAGGTTGGTTTTGACTTGCGAGGCGATGATTTGACTTCCTCAACAAGTGATTCATATTTGGCCTTTCGTGGTTTCTTCTCAGTCTCCGAAGGTTGTGACGCTAGAGCGTGTTCTTCCGGCACATTTTGAGCGCTTGCTGGTTGGGAAGAAGCTGCGCCAACGCCGATCGAAAAAACGATGGGAAATAAAATGGAAAGGCTTTTTCCTCTGTGCTTGTTCCACCACCTTGATAAAAATCCTTTGCGAGATAACGGGAATTTACTTTCAATCCCGTAATAATCAAAGAATTGATTAATGATTGCGGTATAAGGGTTGTTTGGATTCTTTGCTTTGAATGCTCTCATGATTTTGAATGCCTCTTTGACCTTCCTATGCGTCAGCCATTTGATGATGCGCCATTCATCATCACGCACAGGAGAATCGAGAAAAGAAAGGAAAGCTCCTCGAAGGTGGGGGTCTGGCTCTTGCTCCTGAGCGTTTAAGAACCTTTCAAATGCCCTTTTTGCTTCAACCCGAATCTCCCATGGATAGTCAAGCTCTGAACTTTTCAAAATAATTGAAAAATCGTCAACCATGTTGTTTCTGTTTTCAAAAACCATCTTGAGCAAGCGAGTCTTTGTCTCGAAAGATAAATCCTCTCGATCAAGCAGATTGCTCACGGCCTTGTTGAGGTCGCTCGGATTGAATTTTGCTAGCTCTTCCAGCATTTGCCATAATCGCGTCTCGGTTGGGGGTAATAAGGTTTTTTTGTCGAGAGGTTCAGATGCCATCATAATAAATTCGATAGGAAAGTTTCCCATAATCGATTGAAGGGACAGCCATAAAAGATCGGTTAAGTGAGTCTTCTGCTTTAATCGATCCAATTCTTTTACTCCGCTCTCCATCTCATTAAATTTTTTATCATCGATTACCCTGACAAAGGTCGTGATAAATTCGGGTTTGACCCCATTTTCCACCAAAGCTTTTCTCATCTCAATCATGTTTAACCAAAAAATCCATCCGGGACCAATTGTAGACCACTGCCCATATTCACTTTGTAGCCAATGATAAGCGACAACGAACTTATCAAATGCTTTATTCGGAAGGACAAGCGCCTCAGCGGCCTTTGGTATCAACGGCCAAACGGAAGGCCTAAATGTTTTTTTCCAAATCCAATCGTATTCCTGTTGGTCAGCTTGAGAAAGCATCTTATAACGCGATACACCTTCGGGGACTGGCGCTGTGCCGAGCTTTTCGCTTAAAAATCTTTCCTGTTCTTCCTCGGCGTGTTTTTCGTGATCAGTTTCTTTTTTAATCCTCATGACCGTAGCCGTTGTCACAAGAGTTAAAATAATAAGGTTGACATTTGAATCCTTCCCTTCCGTAACTTCAAATAAAACTTCAGCAGCTTTGTCCCGAACCGGATCTTCAGATCCGACATCTTCGTATTTCATGATGAACAGGAGATTCCCATTCAGGTCAGGGTCCTTTCGGTCTGCCTCGGTAAGTGTGCTATCTTGGATTTTCTTTCTAAGCGGCTCTAATTTTATCCAACGATTCTCCTCTTCTGATAGCGGAGGAGGTTCTTCAGGCTTTCCACGCTCCCACAGTCTTGCAAACCCACGAGGATATTTGAAAGAGTCAATTTCATTAAAAGCTAAGTGGAAAAGCTCAAAATTTAGAGAATTTCTTTTTCTATTGTAAGTACTTTGATCCGGTTCAGAAAATTGAGAATTGCCGGACCGATTTTCTTCCGGAAGCGGATAAGCTCCTGCTTGATAGGCTTTCTGGTGGTCTTTTTGAAACTGTTCCACAATTGGAAAAAAGTTGGAGATAAAACCGGTCCAAACCTCCTGAAAGCCATTTCGACCTGCGTATTCGACAAGCGAATCAACCGCAAGACGCATGGTTCCATAAGAATCCGAAAAGTCTTCAGCCGGAAAATCGGGATGGACATCACGAGGAAGTTCCATTCCATCATCACGGGTGACGCCCTTCCACGGCATCTGAATAGCCTCAATAAATAAAATAGGCTTGCCTTCACGTCTCGCCACAAAAACATAGACATTACCGACCCAAACACCTTTCGAATTATGAACTTTAAAGTTTAAAAAGTCGGGCTTCAAGAGATGGTTGGTTAAGTAATGATTGAAGGGTGACGCGGGATAAGAACCTCTTGGCCCAAGTCCGCAATTCATGCAATCGCCTGAGATGTATCCCCGAACTAAATCTGACGTATCGCCGTGGGAAAGTGTGAGCGCATATGATTCGCCCTCTACCGTGAATGAAATGGGAGTTTGGGTTGGATCATCAAAAGAAGGATCAATACCAAGAAGTTTTAATTTCTCTTTAAAGGATTGATACGTCGGATCTGTTTTTTTCCATTCTGAAATGCTACCGTTTTCGTAAATGATGTCGATTACATTCTTGAATTCCTGAACGTTCTTTCCTGCTTCGCTTAGCCGAGCTATCAATTGATTCTCAATATCATTTTTTGATAAATGGAATACTTGCTGGAAATGCTGCCATAATGAGATTAAACTTTTATCCGATAATAACGCTCTTAATTTTTCCTCATGAGGCAGTGCTGGTTTAGGAGGCGCACGTTCTCTTTCTCTTGTGGCTTCAATTTTGGTCTCTGCTTTTGTGATTGCTGAACGAACCACGCCAACAGCGTTTTTTAACTCGTCGGGAAACTCTGCAATCTTCACTTCAAGTGCCGTTAGCTCGTCTTTAAACCTCTTGAGCTTTTCTTCCATTTCCGATGCGCTGCCTTCAATTTCATTCACGTTTCCTGTGAGAGTATTCAACGTTGATTCAAGCTCTTGGAGCCGGTTACGTTTCGCCTCTTCCTCGGCATTTATCCTGCGTGCGACCTCTCCAAGACGAGAACGAACCTCAATGTTTGGACTTCCTAAATCAGCAAGAACAGATGAATATGTTGTTTCATATCCCTGGTTTCTTTGTTTCATTAAATTAATTTTCTCTTTTTCTTCCGGAATACCTTTTAATTCAGCAACCTCCACTAGCAAGGCATCAAACGCTTGCTTTCCTGCTTGAATCATTCCTTCTTTTTGAATGCGTGCCGTCTCCTTCTGCCTGATGTGGTCCCGTGTTGATTCGATAGTTTCTTTCAAGAGTTCCAAAGAAAGATCTGGGTAGGATTGGATTAAATTATTCAAGCGCTCTTGGAAAACGGTTAAATCAGCAAGATCTTCAAGTTCTTTGAGTTTGCCCCGAAAAGATTTTTCATCATCAGCTAGTTTTTGGCGCTTGACATCTTCTACTACTTGTTGAATTGAAGTTTCAAGCGATTGCAAGCGGCTTGCTAATGCCAAGTGCGGGTTTCCGATTTCATCCAGAATATTTGCATATTCTGTCTTGTAACGTTCCAGTTTTTCATTAGCAATGCTCACCTTTTCAGATTCGTCCAGAGCACCTTTGAGCTCACCCAAATCCTGGCTTAACTGATCAAATGCACTTTGCGCGTCCTGCTTCACTCTTTCCTTGTCCATGCGGTGCGTTTCATTCACGAGAACTTTGGCTTTTATTCTTTCAATGGCTTTCTCAAAAGAGGCATAATTCACATTTGGATATTGTCCTTTGAGCAGAGCTAATTTTTCCTCAAATTCCGTCATGCGATCAAGCGCTTCGAGTTTCAAAAGTTCGTCTCTGAACGAAGCAGTCTCCGCTTCTTCTCGTAGAAGGCCATCTTTATTTACTTTGGCCTGCCCAATTCGATCCCGGGCAGCTTCAAGAGAACGCTCCGCTTCTTCTTTCGCTTCTTTGACTAATGGTGCAAGCTCGGGGGTAATCTCAGAATCGAGAGCCACGAGTGCATTTTCAAGATTGCGTAAGGCCTCTTCATCTGAAGCGATGGTTAAAAGATTGAGTCTTTTTGAAATTTCATTGTAACGATCAAGAATGGAAGAAATCTTTTGCTCTTCCATCTCCCGCTTGCGCTGAGTGATTGCTTCGTCAAGACGAGCAAGTTCTTGATTACTGTCAGCAATTGTATTTTTAAGACTTTCGTTTTCATCGCGAAGCGTTTGATTTGATTGTTTCAGCGCCTGGTTTTCTCCGCGTAGAGGCGCAACTTGGGTCTTAAGATTACTTATTTCTTCATTCAAAATGTCTCTTTCGTTTTTGAGACTTCTGACCTGGCTCTTGAATGCTGATAGTTCATCTTTTAAGGAACGAATTTCATCCTGAAAGGGTGTTAGCGCTTCTTCATCTACCTTAACTCCCGCAACTTGCGTCTCCTGAACTCTTTTGTGCGCTCTGCGCGCCGCTTTAATCCCTGACACAATCTTTTTTCTGTATTCCGCCACCTTTTGATCCAATCGCAAAGACTCTTCTCTTGTCCATCGCTCTTTGGCTTCGATTACGCGGTCAAACTCTGCTATTTTCTGCTCATGATCTTCTATTTCGCGCTTTTGCGCACTTATTTTTGCTTTGTTTTGGGAATGCCCGTTTTCGAGATCCGTGAGCAATTGACGAGCGCTTGCAACTTTGGTCTCGATTGCTTTTAGTTCTTCGGATGAAGCGTCTTTCTTCGCCGTGATCTGAGTCAATTCCGTTTTGGCTTGTCCAAGTTTTTCTTCGAGTCCACGGTTGGCTTCTGAAAGCTCACCGTGTTTCGTTTTGAGCGCATCAACTTCTCCCTGTAAGGCGGTTTTCCCAGATTTTGATTCTTTAATGTCAACGCCAAGTTTTTTAAAATGTTTCTTTGCCCCATGAAACGTTTTCTTTCTCTTTTCAATGAGCGCTCTTAAACTTGATTCTCTTTCTTCAAGCTCTCGGTTGGCTTTCTCAAGAGTTTCCCTCCTTCGAATGGCTTCCACTTCGTTTTCTCTGGCTTCTCTTGCTTTTCTTTCAGCTTCTTGACGCTCTTGAATTACTTGATCACGAGCAGCTTCGGCTTCTTTTAATTGCCGGTTTACTTTCTCAAGATCAGCTTTTTTCTGTTCAACTTCATTACTTGAAGGTTCGGAGCCAATTCTTGGATGATCGCCGCCAGGCTTTAACTCAGTAAGTATCTTTTCCCCACGGCCTAATATAATAGGAAGCTGTTCAAGCGTCATAATGAGAAACCTATTGTTTTCAAGTCCGAAAGTGCTCCCTTTGGGAACGGAAATAGGTTCTTCTTTCCAAAAGGTTTTGAGTTCACCATCTTCCGTCATCGTGAAGGTATCCTCACCCATTGTGAATTTAAAAAGCCCAAGCGCTTGGTCGTAATGAATGATTCCCGTTTCAGCGATTTTCATGATGACCTTCTTTGCGCCGCGGAAATCAATTTGGAAGAACGGTGAAACAGCAAAATTAAAACCAAGGAACGAGAAAATAGATCTTTCAGTCAAAATGCCGCGAAGTCCTGTTTTGGTTTCGACTTTGAGGTCGCCTTCTCCGAGCGACCCTTGAATAACAGTGCCACCGGTGGTTTTTGCCTCAAATTCCTCTTTTGTTTCGTCTTTCGTTACGACAGTTTTTGCAGGGAGCGTGATTCGTACATTGTCTTTCCGTTTGATCAACTGGCGCTTAAGCGCCTTTACTTCCTCAGTCAACTGGTTTTGGCTTGCCGTTAAGCTGTCCACTTTTTGGTTTAATTCGCCAACCGTCTGATTGAGTTTAGTCGCAAACTCTCTTTGAGCTTCTTCTCTTGTGCGAGCTTCACGAATGACTGCCTCTTGTTCCCGGATTTGTGCGTCACGTCCCCGAATGAGGCGCTTTAATCGAGCAACATAAAATAGGAGGCCAATGATGATTCCGATTCCAAGCGGAATGGTGGATATAAGAATTGCCTTTTGTAAAAAGGAAAGTGAGTCCCACAACCCTTGATGGGCAGGCTGTGTTGATGGCGAAGCTTTATCTTGAAGTTCTTTCTTAACCTTTTCAAGCTCACTTGCAACTTTTTCGCTTGAGTCTTTCAAGAATGTAAGCTCGTTTTGAAGAGCTTCGTTTTTCTTAAGGAGAACATCCGACTTTTGGCTTGCCGCTTTTGACTCTTCCCGCAATTTGGAAATTTCAGACAAGAGCGAATCGAAACCCTTTTCGATCGAGTCAAAGACTTTCGATTTTTCTTCGAGGAGTTTCTTTGCAAGCGAAAGCTCTTGTTGAAGCGAATCCTTCTCCTGTTCTGTTTCACGAAGCCTTGATTCGGTTTTTGTTTTTTGATCTTCGAAAGTCTTAATTTGCTGAGCTTGTCTTGCCTGTTCGGCCTGCAATTTTGAAATCATTTCCTCTTGCTCCTGAACGGTCGCTTTCTGACTGCTCGACGGTTGAGTTGACACAGGTGGCTGGGCAATTTCGTGGGCGTTTTCAGGCACTTGTACTTTAATTTCCTCGTGCTTTGGTTTTGATTGTGAGATGTCTTTTGCAAGTTCATGCGCTCCGGCGTAGTCAACAGTTTGTCTCTTGCCATCTTGGGTCTCAACCTCAATGAGGACAGCACGTTTTGGTGCAATTCCCCCTGTGCCGATCGCTTCTCGCTTTACAACCTCGGTAACTTTAAGGCCTAAGTCTTCAGCAAAATACTTCAAGTCGTCGCCCTGGCTTCCCCCGTAAATGATCTGCCTGCCATTTTTAAGCTCCACAATAGCCCCAACAATCGGAGAATTCCCAAGGAGGACAATTCCCCTAAAACCCCTTGACCAATCGACCTTTTGGATGTCTTCAACTTGAAACCGACCTCGATAAGCGGATTCCGGCGCGGCTTGAGTAGTTTCGCTTTGGGTTTGCTTGGCAAGTTCGTAGATGCCAGCATAGTCAAGTGTTTGAATGTTACCCGCTGTCTTCACGTCCACTTTTGTGGTTCGGTATCCCAAAGGTTCCCGCGCAGCTTCTCCAAGCGCTTCAATTCCTAGATCTTGTGCAAAAAATGAGATGTCACGTCCATGACTTCCACCATAGATAAGCTGCCTCCCGTTATGGAGTTCCACAATCGCCCCCACGATGGGGCCTATGCCGAAATCCCGTGCCCAATCAATCTTCTTGACATCATGAACCCGCAGGAAGGGTGTCGTCGATTGTTCACGGCTTGCGGCATGAGAAAGCACTGAAACCTGCGCAGTCATCTGAGGCACAGGCGGCACTCCAATGTGCTGTGACACCGCTTGAGATACGCCAAAAACTCCAAAAAGTCCTAAGATAAGAATTGCCTTCTGAATAAATTGGCCCAATGTATTTCTCTGCCTTGTAATCGTTCTAAGTTCTGATCTAACAGGAAAGACATTCTGGGAGGTGCGAGGGAACAAAAAGCGGTCGATATCAAGCGCCGAGATAAGCTCGCGAATTCGCGGGCCGAGGTGGGATGCGGCGGCGCGTTCAAGCTCTGACTTAAGTTCAAAGTAAATGGGGGTTCCTGCAGTTGCAGGCATCCTGAGAGCCGATTTCAGTTTCTCACGAATGATTCTTTCGTATTTGGTATTGACGTCTTTTTCAATTTCACTGATCGCGGGTGAAATCAGAACGTATCCGATTCCCTTTTCTTTAAAAGCCCGGCTTAACGGCTCAGAATGAAATCCGCCTGTGATAACAATGAAACGCTTTGTTTTTTCGCTTTTGAGAACATTTTCAATATTCTTGATGAACACTTGGTCGCGCACTTCGGCCAGTTCGTAAAAATGAAGGAAAAGTGGTTTTGCGTTCTCAAGATACGCAATGGCTTTCTCTGAAAGAGATTTGATGAAGTTGTGATTAAGCGCCTCAAGCTCACTGCAAAGTTTTTGCATGTCTATCTGAGACGCGTTGTGTTGAATCGACACGTACTCATCCGATGTCAATTCAAGATTGAAGAGACGGCGCAACAGTGAAACGTTTTCCGCGATTCGATAAAGCGCCTTCGCTGATTCGTCTGTGAGATAAGCATTTCTCAACGCCTCCTCGATTTTTTCAACCTCTTCAAAGAACCGGATGTGATCGATGGCGTCAATGCGAATATCCTCACGCGCCTCCACGAGTTTGGCCCACTCGGGATACTTTTTGGTGTCAATCCCATTTTCATGCGCGAGTTGTTCAAGAAGATGCAAATATTCAAGAAAATGAGTGCCTGCTTTGCCTACCTGTTTCCTCAGGTTGTTAACCTCGCGGAACTTTTGGGGATAGAGTGAGACTTCCAGTGAATCAATTAGGTTTTGGATTCTTGAGACAACTCGTAACGCCTCTTTTTTCCTTCGTAGGGCGGATAGATAGGTATTGAGGTGCTTTTCGTAGATCTCTTTATCCTCGATTCCAATTAAGCGCAGCTGGTAATCGGTGGATAATTCAAGATATTCCTCGCCTGATATTTTCCCTTCTTTTAAGAAGCGCTCGGCAACTTCCTGACGGATGGAGCGACTTGCGACCTTTCGAAGAGATGAAAGGCTTATGTTTCCTGTTCCACCTTCTGAGAGAATGAACGATGCTTTGTCTTTTTTAATTAACTGCTCAATGATGCTTGCAAGATTCTTCTGAGCTTCGAAAACAGAGTGCGCATCCTGGATGTGATAAATAACAGGAGTGTTTTCATTGAATGTTTGGGGCTTAAAAATCTCCGCGACCGAACCAATGTCTCTTGGAATTTCAGGCGTATCCATCTGCAAAGGAACATTCTTCAACGAAAGAGGGATTTGTCCACCGCTTGCCCAACTCACATCGTAGAGTAGAAACGTAGCGAGAAGCGTAAACGAGATTGCCCGTAAAATGAACCGATGTCTGATCCAAAATGCGTTCATAGATGTTCTCTCGCAAGGTCATTTCCAAAGTATGCGCGTGACTTATTAAAGGATTTAAAAAATGGGGTAAAAAAATAGCCGGTCGGTTTTTCTGTCTGATACTTCTCACATGAGTATTTATAATAGGAAGGGGTGGATATTTTGCGCGTAGAAATCTGTAAAGGCTGGTTTTGCAAGTTCCATTTTTGATGAGCTTTGACTTTTAGGTCCATACGTGAAACATGTAATTTATAGAATATCCGGTCTTAATTATAACATATACAGCATAGATTTCAAGTAAAACACCTAAAATTCACTTAATTAAAAAGTAAGGATTAAGAAAAGCGAGACTGCTTTAAACCAAAGCTTTTTAGTCACAAAGATCATGAAAGTCTTAAACCTTCCTTTCTGTCATGAAGCGCAGAAGAATCACGCCTTACTTCCCAATTCTTCTTTCTTGAGTGAATTTCTTTGACGGCTCCTTTTACATCTGCAAGCTCAATGTCATGCACCCAGTTGGGCTTCTGCATGATGCTTTCCGGGTGAACGAAAGGGAAACGGTGAAACTGGCTCGTGTGACGACTCAAGAGTTCTTCTGCGATTCTTTTTGCGACCGGGATGAGTTCTTTACGCTCGGGTGAAATTTCAAAGAGAACGTCTGTGAGATTAACTAACTTTCCATGGGAACTAGAAAGAGATCCTACTTCTTTTGAAATCCGCTTGATTTTATGAATGACAAGTCTTCCCGAGAATTCGTGCGCTTCGCCTTTTTCAATTCTTTGTTTGGGAATGCCGACGAGTTTCTTATTTACGACAGTCAACATAACGTCACCGTAAGCAACCTCTTCTAACAATTCTTCAAGTCTGACCTCTTGTTGATTCATTCTTTTTATTTCGCCTCTCTTTCTTTGGTTTTAATTTCACTCATTAAATGAAATATTTATGATACGTGTCATACGTTGTTTCACATTTGAATAAAAAAATTATGTTGATTCTCGTTCAATAAGCCTCGGGACAAATTTTGTGTGAATGGGATCGATCAATCTTCCTTCGGCAATATCGATTAGTTTTTTTCCGCCTTCATAGCCCATCGATTGAAGCAATTGTTCAACAGTTGTCAAGGGTGGCATAGTCAGTTCGCCTTTTTCAATTCCATCGAAACCAATCACGCTGATTTCTTCGGGACACTTAATCTTTTTATCCCGCAGAAGTGTCAATACTCCCACAGCCATTTCATCATTGGAACATACGATTGCATCGGGACGTTCTTTTGCTTTAAGGATTTCTTCTGCTTTCTTGTACCCTTCCATCACGCTATAGGAATCACATTCTTTGACCCATTCATCTCGTATTGGCAGATTATGGGCAGCCATACCTTTTTGGAAACCTTCCCATTTATCACAGGCATCAATTGAAGACACTTGAAGAACGTCTTTTCCTTGTCCGAATCGGATAAACGTAGGGCCCTTTAAAAAGGCAATTTTCTTGCGGCCCTTCTCTACCATATGATCAACCGCCATTTGAATTCCCTGAGTAACGTCTGAATAGACGAAGTTCGCTTGAATCTTTGGGTCATAGTCATTAAAAAGCATGACGGGAAGATGTTTTGGACAAGTCTGAATCAATTGAATTAATTTAGGGTGTATGCGCCAAGTCAGGATGAAAAGACCGTCAAGCGCATGTTCTTTCAAGATTTCATCCACGTTGGAATAGTCTTTTTCCTTCATGAAGATGATTTTGAGATTATATTCTGATTCGTAAAGCGCGTTCATGATACCGGCGAGAAGATGGGTATGATACCTGGAGTTGAAAATATCCTTTGAAAATGATGTGAGAAGGCCAAGCTGGTAGGTTTTCTTTCTTCTTGCGAATCTTGTAGATCTCAACGGGTCGTAACCAAGTCTTTTACAGACTGCCGCTAGTTTTTCCTCTGCGTCTTCCGATACATAACCACTTTTATTCAGGTACCTGGCGACTGTGGCAACCGAAACACCCGCTTCTCTCGCAAGATCTCGAAATGTAACTCTCATTTGATTGTTTCTTTTAACCTCCTTATGGTTATGGAACAAAAGTGAAACAGTGACCATATTATACCATATCATCTCCTTGTTGCAAGTCGTCTTTCTAAAATATTTAAGAAACTTGTAACTTTATTTAATTAAATGACTTACAGCGTCATTAATTCAATAAAAATTGATTCCTTACGTTTTGTGTGACCAGCACATTCCCAGAAAATTTCCAAAATCCGTTGAAGTGAATTTTAACTAGCAGGAATTAGGGGTGCCTGATGGACAAACTTTAACAACCATATTATAACGGTTCACATCGCCCGCTGTATGCCCGCTTACTTTGACGTAATAGTATCCATCTACTGCAGCTGTTGCACTCACAACTTCAGTGTTTACGTTTGTGGTAGAGCTATCAATTTGTGAAAGATTTGGATCATATAGATAAAGATCCAAGTTGCCATAGGCATTGACAAAATTGATGGTGATATTGATTCCATCACCTCTAACAAGATGAATCTTGTACCAATCATCATCGTAACATCTCAGGTTCGGATAATTGCCTGCCGGAATTGGTGTTGCTGAATTTGACGAATCATTGTCTTCAAAAGTATCGTCGTCATTATAAATCCCATGTTTGCCAAATGAATTCCTGATTTGAAGCTCATGTGGAGTCCCGTTAGTGAGATTATTGTCTCCACCAAAACCCAACGCTGGATCATCATCTGTCATAAGCATCTTATTCAAACTGTCGAGAAAATCCAATGGCGTTCTAAATAAATGCTCAAAAATTACATTATCCGGAATTGCAGACCCAATTGACTGTCGAAGATCCCAAAGTGCACCAGAATAAATCAATGAATTATGATGAACCCAGCCCCAGTCATTGTATTGGCTTGGAAAAACACCCGCTGATAAAATCCAATAATCCGCTGAAGGTATGGGATCGCTAATACTGTTTCGTATTCCTTGATTATCAAAACGCATTTCATGAGCAGATTGATCTAAGTTTCTCCAATCTGATGGAGAAATAAACACCCATTCACCGATGATTGGGTCCTTTGTAACGGAAGCTGAAAAATAATCAGCAAGCCCTTCGTTCATGGCACCCGGCTGTAATTGATAAGGCAATACATAAATATGATCAACGACACCATGTGTATATTCATGGTAAATGGCGTCCCTTGCTCGTGCTGTGTCTCTAACAATTGAAGAACCCGCTCCGTCTCCAAAATATAGTCCCTGAGTGCCGGGGGAATAGAAGGCGTTTTCAGAATCGAGATTATGAACAGTCACAAACATTGGGTAATCCATTCCATTGCCTTGGTATCGGTTTGGTTCGGTGTAACCGAGCGCTTGCTTGAAATAATCATGGATAAGATTGACGTGATAAAAAACGTTCACCTCATCCAAATGCGTATTTGAAGAATTGTAATCCCACGTGTAATTAACCGTATCAGAAAATGGCGACGTCACAACCGCTGAATTAGTTTGATAATTTCCAGCTCGCGCAAAGGGACCTATTAATTCAAATCGAAGCTCAGCACCAGTATCATTGAAAAAATAATAGCCAGTGAGATCCGTATCAGTAATGTTTCTTTGATTACCATTGTAATCAATAAGCGCTATGCTTTCAGACCGAAAAGCTTTGGCAGTAAGCGTATCATTTCCATCATTTAGAAAAATTTTCCCCGAAACATGACCTTCGACATAATTACCACTATTAGTAAATGTTGAGACATTAGACCACCCACTCCAACCCAAAATATTCCCCGCTTGAACCCGCCACCAATACCGAAGAGTGTTTTGCATTCCAAAGCCTCTCACAGTCACGTTTGTTTCATTTCCTACTTCCTGATTATAGAAAAGATTGGTGAACGTATTATTACGTGATATTTGCAAGCGGTAATTATTAGCGCCGGATGAAGCGCTCCACTCAAAATTTATTGAAGAGCCACCAATATTTAAACCGTTTGCAGGCGCAATTAAAATGGGCGCGTGAGGAATCGAATCCGCATTTATGAACGTGAAGGCAAAAGACCAATCCCCCCATCCCAATTGATTACCTGCCCGGACACGCCACCAATATTGTGTGCCTTGATTCGGAAAATTATGCAAAACAATACCAATATAATTTCCACCAAGTTGCTCATCATAAATCAAATTGGTAAAAGTAGAATTTCTTGAAATTTGAATATAATAATTATTGGCATCCGCAACTGAGTTCCATTCGAAAAGTATCGTAGTTCCACCCATGTGAGCACCATTTTCTGGATAGATTAAAATTGGTGGGACAGGAAGATCAAGCGAGCCATTCGTGAAACGCCAGATATCAGACCATCCACTCCAACCAAGAGGGTTACCTGCCCGGACACGCCAATAGAATTCATTGCCGTTGTCTGGAAAGCCATTAATGTTGATGCCGGTATAGTTGCCAATGGCTGAATCGTAAATAAGGTTCGTGAAACTTGTGTTGGCAGAGATTTGTATATGATAGTTCTTGGCGCGAGGTGCTTGATTCCAACTGAAACTTACTTGTGTGCCATTGACTGTGGTTCTGTCGTAGGGGGAGTTGAGATCGGGAATTGGAGGTGGTGCGCTTGGTCCATTCGTGAAACGCCAGATATCAGACCATCCACTCCAACCAAGAGGGTTACCTGCCCGGACACGCCAATAGAATTCATTGCCGTTGTCTGGAAAGCCATTAATGTTGATGCCGGTATA
>OBEQ010124007.1_pt1 | contig 59102 bp, 79 predicted proteins | sample 1670901 | NCBI WGS metagenome assembly OBEQ01 (sample SAMEA104232315, study PRJEB22302) | groundwater metagenome | biome: forest; feature: aquifer; material: groundwater | place: USA | collected 2011-08-07 | depth 5.4 m
TTGATGCGATGCGTTTTGGAGCAACAGATTATGTTGCGGAATACACCTTATCAACGATCCAGCTTCCAAGCGAAGACTTCAAAGGGAGGATTATCGGTAAGGAGGGAAGAAACGTCCGGGCTTTTGAGTTGGCAACTGGTGTGGATGTGGATCTTGAGGAGGAGGGAGTAATTAAACTTTCTTCTTTTGACGCAATAAAAAGAGAGATTGCCAAAGTTTCGCTTGAGCGTTTGATTAAAGACGGCAGAATCCAACCGGAGAGGATCGAGGAGATTGTTAATAAAACCAAGAGCGAAATTGAGAAAACAATTTTCAAAGCGGGAGAAGAACTTGCCCACAAGGTTGGCGTTTATAACCTACCCAGTCAGATGGTCTCGGCTTTGGGAAAATTCAAGTATCGTTATTCTTATGGTCAAAACATGATTCTACATACTCTTGAGGAAACAAGAATCGGGATTGCTCTGGCTCATGAGTTGAAAGCAGATGTAAACGTGGTCAAACTTGGTTGCCTCTTTCACGATATTGGTAAAGTGATTACTGATAAAGAAGGTTCACATGTGGATCTGGGAGTTGAGTTCCTGAAAAAATTAGGCTTTCCGGAGAATGTGGTTGGTTGTGTCGCTTCCCATCACGAAGACATACCTTTCCCGTCTCTTGAGGCAGTTATTGTGTATATTGCCGATGCAGTTTCGGGCGGAAGACCAGGGGCCCGTCATGAAGACTTTGAAGATTACTTAAAAAGAATCAAAACGATCGAAGACGTTGCCAAAACCAAAAAAGGAGTGAAAGAAGCCTACGCGCTTCAGGCCGGTCGCGAGTTGAGAGTAATTGTCAAACCCGATGACATTACAGATGATGAGGCGACTGTTTTGGCTGAAAAAATCAAGGAAGAGCTGGAGCAGAAATTTGAAGTCTTCCCGGGACAGATTAAAATTACAGTAGTTCGGGAAACCAGAGCAGAAGCAACAACAAAGATCTAAGAAGCTACTTTCTCAAGACAAGAAACATCCAGGTACGGGGGACACTCTCGATCCCGTATTTCTCGTACACTTCTGGGACAGCATCATAAAGCGATTTTGCAGCTTGGAGAACTGGGATACCTGGAAGTGCGCCTTTTGCAAACTCAGCATATTTACAGATGGCTTGCATTGCCTGAACATCCATCTCAGCAGTGTAGTCAAAGGTTTGAACGAAAGAAAATCCAGCAGTCTTTGCATGTTCCACATATTCTTCTTGAGTGTATTTAAAACGATCAACCGGGCGTTCAAATTTAAGAACACCAAGTTCACGACGAAGCTTTTTCCTTGCAGCAAGAATAATATCTTTCCAAACGACTCCTGTCCCTTCAGGATAAGCTTTGTTTTTAACATATGCGCTATTCAAAAATGCGATTCCGCTCTCTGAATCGAAAAAAGATTCTTCTAATTGAAAATCTGGAAATGGAACAAGACCTTCGTTTGGTAGGTGGAACTTGCTTAAAAAAGCATCTCTTGGGGAGATATCGTCTATAGTGGCTTCTAATCCTTCATCAACAAGCACTCTCCTCATCTCTTTGTACATTGGCAAAAGTTCATTAGCTAAATGAGGACCATTCAGCAAGCTTGCAAACTTTTGGCTGCTTCCGGGTAAAGCTATTTGGTCGAAGCTTCCTTCCGCAAAAAGAGTATTAACGCCAATCGTGTTAATACTATTCACTTTTTTTCTTGCGACCTGCAACCCTACAGAATCAATATCGAAACCATAAATTGAAGAACCCTTTCCCGGGATTATTCTTTCAAGCTCAAAAAGAATCTTTACAGCTGCACCCGTCCCTGTAGCTAAATCTACTGCGGTGTCAATGTTAGGCGCTAATCTTAGAAGAGAAGCATTAACTCTTCGATAAAAAAGTTGTTCCGCGAAGTCGTCATACCCAATATCGAACTCCGCTCCTCTTTCTTGCGGCGTTGACATAAGCTAAATGTTAAGTATACTCCAATCCTTCCCGCCGTCAAGGGACGTTTTGAAAAAACATAGTTATTTATATTGTTACACAGCCCAAAATTGATATAGATTGTTACAATAAGATAGTTTAAATATAGATTGACAGGACAGGAAAAAAATACTATTCTGTGTTGGATTTGTTTTTATAACAATCAGTTACAAATTTCAAAATCTACAGAGAGCGAGGTGAAAAGATAAATGACAAAAGCAGATTTAGTCGCCCAAGTCGGCAAAAAAGCAGGGCTTACAGCGCGAGCAGCCAAAGACTCCGTTAACACAGTCTTTTCCTCAATCTCTCAAGCAATGAAAAGAGGAGAAAAAGTTGTCGTGACTGGATTTGGCACTTTCATGGTTAGAAGAAGAGCAGCCCGCAAAGGACGAAATCCTCAAACAGGAGCTGTTATTCAGATCCAGGCTACCAAAACGCCAGGCTTTACTGCAGGTAAATCCCTGAAAAGAATGGTTAAATAAAATCCAAAAAACCAACCAAACAACCCCGCATCGTCGCGGGGTTGTTTTTGTCAGCTAAACTGCTATAATCATTTAATGGGAAGAGCTTTACAGAAGATAATCGCACCGATTGTTTTATTATTCTTAATAATTCTCACAGTCCCTTTTTTTTACGTTAACAACTATTCTCAGCAAATTACTACTACTCCGGATAATAAAGTAGTTTATCAACTGCCGTACCCTGGAATACTTCCCGACAACCCCTTGTATTTTTTAAAAGTTACACGAGACAAAGTCCAGGATTTTTTGACCAGAGACAATCTTAAAAAAGCCCAACTTTATCTTTTATTCTCGGATAAACGGCTGGTGATGGCTGAGGCGCTTGAGAAAAAAGGGGAAACAACACTGGCTCTTTCAACTCTTTCCAAAGGAGAAAAATATTTCTTAAAGATTCCGCCCCTTTTGCGGCAAGCCAAGGAACAAGGCACGAGTCCCAGCGCAGAGCTTGTCGATAGAATTAAAATCAGTAGCAAGAAACATCAGGAAGTTATAGGACGGTTGTTGCAAGATATTCCGCAGGGCGAGCAACAAGCAGTCTCCGGGATTTTAAAGATTACCCAGTCGATTCATGACCAGCTGCAAGGACTCCAAAAATAACTCCGCCCAGTAACCAATTCTGCTGCAGAGTCAACCAATAATGGTCAAGTAAACCGGTCAACAGAAAGACGATACAGCAGGCAACAAAAACCGCATCTTTTTGAGAGGAGAGGAATTTTTTCAGCCCAAAATAGCCAAGAAGGAGGATTGAAATAAGCCCGGTTTCTGCCGTAATGAGCAGGAAAATATTGTGGACAGGTTGATATGGGAAGGAAATTGAGGAGCTTGGTAATCTAGTCTGAGCAATTAGATAATTACCCAGGCCCACCCCAAAAAACAGATGTTGGGATATCAGAGTCAGCGAATTTTGCGTAAGCAGGTAGCGCTTCTCAAGAGATGAAGGGTCTGTTTTAGCCAAAGCAAAGATTACGATTGGTATGGCATAAAGAACCACTCTGGATATCATGCAGGGGATACACTCGGCGTCTTTAAAATCATCTTTAAGATAAAAAAGCTGAATTATCAAAAATGCGATAAGAGCTGTTTTGGAAAAAGAAAACAAGATGATAATAAAAGAGAGGATAAGTAGAGCCTTTTTTATAGATGAAGGTTGGAGTTTCTGTTGACCATAAAAAAACGCATAAACAAGAAGGTAAAACCCTGCCAGTGAATTGGGGTGGGGAAAAGTACCATAAGGCCTCAGAAACTCTATCCCCTGAAGCGATGCTTTAGCAATACCGGGCATCGATAAATTAAGATAACGTTCTCCGAAAAAATAAAAGATTCCTTGAATCGAGTGTTTGTTTATAAACTGCAGAAGCGTTAAGCCAGTCTCAAATAGAGCTCCGCAAAAAAAAGCAACGAGTATGGTCTTGGGCGATATGTTTTTATATTTAAATACCGCAAACACACCAAGAAGTTCAAAAATTTTTAACAGTCGATAAAGAAAAAGCTCAGGGGATTGCGCCAGAAATCCTCCGATTGTCAAAAGCAAAAAAAAGAAAACGATCCATTTTTTTTTAAACAACCTCAGGACAGTTTTAATATTCAAAACAATCAGGATAACTGCCAGAACATCCGTAAGAAAGATCGTCGGGGCAAGATAATCCACCCTCACCCCGGAAAGATAGGAAAATGAAAAAAAGAAGTGCCTGCCTAGTTGAGTAGGAAGAAGGAGGATAAAAAGAAAAATGAGCCAACTGTTGATCCTTTTAAAAAAGTCCAAGTTGGCGCTCCTGATCCTGGGTATTTTTTTGCGCTGTGGCTCCACTGTCTTCTGGAAAAATTTTAACTTTACCAAATACTCCGTCGTAGCCTGGATCAACAAACGCCTGGCGTTCTCGCACTGTTTGAATCGCCTGTGCTAATCTATCCCCACCAAAACTGTTAATCTCATCATATGGTTTCTTCATCAGGATATCGAATTCTGTCCCCAACGTAGTGGTAAGAGCTTCGTAGGCTGCCAAAGATTTTGTCGGAGAGTTGTTGTGGACCTCAAGTAAGATCTCCAGCAATGGAATCAAAGAAACAAAAGGAACTCTTTTTTTGTTAGCATCATAAACAAAAGTGGTTCCTGCGGAGTTTTTTGCCAAGTGAAGCTTTTGATCGTCAGGCTGTCTGTGAGCAAGATCCAAAACCCTGTTCTCAACTCCAATTGTGAGAGGTCTTTTGCAAACAGGACAGATAAGCCCTTTTTCCTTGACTTCATGGGGAGAGTAGCGAATTTGGCAGATTCGGTGGCCACTCCAATGATATTTGCCTTCTTCGGGAAAAAACTCAATTGTATAGCCGATTTTCAGCAGCCCGCCCGGCACTTTTTTAATTGCACCTGCAATATCGTCATAAGTAAACTTCTTCTTTACGGAAGAAGTAAATACAGTAGCTTCCCGGCCGAGTTTCGGCCCGGAGTGAGCGTCCGAAAACGACAGAATAGACTTGTTTTCAAGTTCTTTGATTTGCCAGTTCATCAAAGGATCTGAAGAGAGTCCAGTCTCAACTGCATAAACATATTTTTCCAAGTCACCAAAAGCCTCATGAAGTGAATCAAAACCGGACTGGGAACCATAGATCCCATACCAAGGTGTCCAGGCGTGAGCTGGGACAAAAATGAAGTTAGGATCGACTTCAAGGCAAAGAGCAAGCAGATCTTTTGATGAGATACCGACAATAGGTCTACCATCAGACATCAGTTTGGCTCCGCGTTTTGTGAGTTCTTTAATAAGTTTCTCTGAAGCGGCAATCGAAGGCGAGAAGATAAGATTATGGACTCTTCGGACTTTTCCCACACCCTGGGAATAAATACTTGCCACTTCAACCGAAAGGATAAATCTGACTTGGGACTCTTTCTCCTTGAGTGCAAAAATTCCCGGTTGAGTCTCTTTGAGCTGGGTTGTTATTTCTTTAAACCAGACAGGATGCATCCAGTCGCCTGTGGCGACTAGACCAATGCCTTTTTTTTCTGCCCAGCTAACTATTTCCGATAGATCCATTTTCTGAGAAACGGCTCGGGAATAACGCGAGTGAAGATGTAGATCGGCCACAATTTGCATGTTGCTATTATAAAGCAATTTTTGATGTACAATTCTAATTATGAAAGAAAGCGGGGTGATGATTAATGTTTAGTGCACCTGTAAATCTTGTGGCAATTGTTGTTGCTGCAGTAGTCTATATGGTTGTAGGGATGTTTTGGTATTCCCCGATGGGATTTGGCAAACCCTGGATGAAACTTGTCGGAATGAAGGAAGGAGAGATGAAGGGTTCAAAGATGACCAAACCTATCCTTCTGAGTTTTATAACCGCACTTATTATGAGCTATGTTTTGGCACATTTCATATTCTTTGCTGGAGAAAAAACAGCTCTGGGTGGAGCTAAAATCGCTTTTTGGGGATGGCTCGGATTTGTCGCAACCATGGTAGCAAACGACTTTATTTACGCAGTCAAAGAGAAACCCTGGAGTCTATATCTGATCAACGTTGGATATGTCTTGGTAAGCTTAGTGATCATGGGGGCAATTCTAGGCGCCTGGATGTAAAAGTTAAGAAGCTTTTAGAAAGTCAATAATCGGACGGAACTTATTTCTGTCAGAATCCGTATCAGGTTCATAGTATACCATAAAGCCGTGCGTGTCTTCTTCCAAATCTTCAATCCAATCGGCTTCTTTAGAAAAAACTTCCCGATATTGATACATTCCATCGGAATTAGGCAGCTGAACCGGTAAGGTGACTCTTTTTCCTCGGATATCTGAAAATGGTACTGCTATATAATATTCTCCATCGCCAGGATTAAATTCATCATCTAAGAAAAATTCCTTGGGGGACTCAGTTATGTAGTATTATAACTAAGTAGCAGTGGCTTTTCAACTATGGGATAATGAAGCGGACTGTTGTATCAAGCCGGTTTTTTTTGAAAGGGAAAAGTTACTGTTCACAGGAGTTGTACAAAGTATGCGCCGACAGTCACGTTGTATAGGTTTTTATCTGCTAGAATATCTACGATATGAAAATAGTAAACCGTAAGTTTGGTCGGGATTATAAGGAGGTTGAGCGTTTTGAAACCGGGATCGTGCTTTATGGCGGAGAGGTCAAAGCCATAAGAGATGGCGGTTTGAGGCTGGATGATGCCTATGTAAAGATAGTAGATAACGAACCTATGTTGATCAATGCAGAAATCCCTGCTTACCGCTTTGGCCAGATCGAGGGGTATGATCCTAAACGCAGCCGCAGACTCCTGCTGCACAAGAAGGAGATCGTGCGTATTTTAACCAAGATCAAAGGCGGTGGGGGGTTGACTCTGGTGCCAGTTTCTTGTTATAATAAGGGTGATATATTCAAGCTCGAAATAGCCTTAGTAAGGGGGCGACGAGAAGTAGAAAAGAGAAAGTACGAAAAACAGAAGAAGGTCAAGAGAGATCAGCAAAGAGAAGCAAAAGAGTACATAAAAAATTAATTTTGGGGATGCCGGGTATCGACGGGAAATCGCACTTTTATAAAACGGTTAGGGCGCACCTATGCGTTAAATGGAAAATCTAATTGCAGAAGAATCAACTGCATATGCTCCTGCTTACAGGTTTGCTTTTGCATAATCTGTAACAGAGCACTCTTTTTAAGTTTTCCTTGATTCAACTTAAAAGGGGAAAACCAACCAAGGTGAGAGGCTTTAGCATTTCCGATTGGCTTAAAGTCTCAACAAAACCTATTAATCGGCAGCTTGATACGAGGTTTGTTTGTTTTCCTCTTCAGGCTTGAGTAAAAAACAGAATATCTCTAACTAAACGTTTATACGAGTGTTTTCTCAGACGGGGGTTCAACTCCCCCCATCTCCACCAAATGATTTTGTGATGCTTCTTTGGTCGTGATTAGCTTAACAAGACAAGCTAAATCAGCGGTTCCAAACCCTGTCTTTAGGTCATACGCCAATTTCTGCTCAAAATACATCTCCAGTAAGAGCCTTTTGTCTCGATAATTCTCGCTTTGCCACATCTGAATAGGCCGCTCAATTCGAGTCATAACCAGATCATAGGCGGTTCCAAAGTTTTCCGTCTCGTATATTTTGGTGGGTAATTTCTTCTCAAGTTCCTTCTTTTTGACCAATAATTTCTCTATTTCGCCCTCGTATTCCTTAATAAGCTCCTCACTGCTGGTTTTACCTATCCGCTCCATGAATTGCCGCTTTTTTGCCCCGATTTCCTCGATTTCAGCCATGAGGACGCTTCGATCACCTTCTTCTACCTTGTCTCTGTTGTGCCAAATATCCATAAGAATAGCTTTTGCCAGATTAATAACGTCCTTATTTGGAGTAAGTCCGCTTATAAGCGTCTCAAACTTAGGCTCTATAATCTCTTTTCTCACAACCTTGCCAAAACCCGGACAACCCCATTGTTTACAAAAGTAATGGGCGTATTTCTTGCCACTCCTTCCCTTATGCCAACTGGCAGTCACCGGTTTCTTGCAAAGACTACAAACAACAAACCCTCTTAGGGGAAAGTCGAGATTATAATCTCGTCTTAATGGAGCTTTGGATTTGCTTGCCAGCTTCTCCTGTACTGCGTCGTATGTCTCTTTGGTGATAAATCCCTCATGCTTACCCTTTTGAAGCGGGACACCCCACGGCTTATACTCAATCCAGCCGGCATACAAGATATTCTTGAGGACCCGGTCTACACCGCTTATTGATATTTCCTCGTTAATGTTATGTTCTTTATATTTCTTATTTATAAAACTCTGCGTATCTTCTAGGGTGTTAAGTTGACCATCTCTGAAAGCCTCTATCGTTTCTTTGAAAATACTTGCTTTTGGCTCATGAGGAGTAAGAAGTTTGCCATGAAGTGGATGACGAATATTGGTAAGCCCGGGAGGATAGCAGAAAGGCCAATAGCCGGCTTCGACTCTTGCTTTCATTTTCTGAATGACCGATCTTCTGTTTTGCTTTCTCTGATACTGATTGCCGGCGGCTAAGACTAACTCTGCATATTCGCTTTCCTCACTATCATCGAAGTTGAAGTTAAGACACTCCAGCTTTGCACCCCGACTGACAAGCTCCGACTTTAATTGAATATGAACTTTGACATCCCTTGCAAATCTCGCTAAGTCGTCGAAGATAATTACAAACTGCTCGGCAACATTAGTATCTAGGTAGTTGATCAAGTTCTTCATGGCCGGCCTCTCAAAAAGACCACCCGACACACCTTCATCATAAAAGGCTTTAACAACCTTGTAGCCTTTATTATTGGCGAAGTCTCGACACCGCTTCTCTTGTGAATTTAATCCGTGTCCTTCATTGACTTGTCTCTCTGATGAAACTCGACAATAGATTACTGCTTTTTGCATACCTTTAACTCCTTTACATGGTTATCAACTATTTGATTAATAAGAGTATATAGGCCACTGCGGAGCTTCTCAACGTCCTGATCTGTCATCTTACTCGCTGTTTTTCCTAAGAGCTTACGTGCTTCTTTTAGATCGATCATAAAAAAAACCTGCTCTCAATCGCGACAATAAGAGCAGGTTCCTCGCCGCGATTGAAACTTGTGCTTTCTAAAAGAAGTTTATTGTTGAAGCTCCTAATTCTTATACATTTTCGGTAAACAATTGTTTACCTACGAAAGTAGTAAGTTTACAAAGATGAAGTAATGTGTATTCTGTGTATTTTGTGTATATTGAATATGTGAGTAAATTCTTCAAATTCGCAGTTTCGGTAATTGGTTGTGAACTTGTAGGTATTTTAGCAACGCCTTTTACACTATCTGCAATCTCTAACTGGTATAGCACTCTTAATAAACCCTCTTTTTCTCCTCCCAATTGGGTATTTGGACCAGCATGGACAACTCTGTACTTCCTTATGGGAGTCTCAGTTTATCTTATCTGGCAGAAGGGGCTGAAAAAGAAACAGGTAAAGGTAGCTCTTGCTTATTTCCTCGCTCAGCTTTTCTTTAACTTTATCTGGTCAATTCTCTTTTTCGGCTTACGATCACCAATATTAGGTCTACTTGATATTTTAGTTCTCTGGGTGCTAATTCTTGTCACCATAGTAAAGTTCTACAAACTCTCTCACCCAGCCTCGTATCTTTTGATACCTTACCTCTTGTGGGTAAGTTTTGCTACGATTCTCAATCTCTCTATTGTCCTTCTGAATCCATAAACACCCCCCCATATCGTATAGATTATGTAGATTTTGTAGACGTAATTTTGTTGGTTATGTTGGTTTTGTTGGTTTTTGGAAACCCCTATTTTGTTGCATAAATCCCCATAAACTTACATTTTTAGCCTCAAAACGAGGAGGAGTTTTCGCAAATCGTAGATCCCCATGTTATGTTGATTATGTTGATTTTGTTGATACCAATTTGTTGCGAAAAGTTAGTTTTACCTTGTATAGCAGGCTCCATGAGTTTTCTTAAATGTTTTTTCTACTGATCCTGCTTTGTGCTAATAGACCGGTGGGTGTATAATTTTTTCTAATAGAAAAGTCTTTTTGATCATTCACAACAAAAAAATGAAACAATTATCAATGGATACGTCTCAAGATCTTCAAATAAAATTAAGTAAAGGCTCTACCAGAAAATATCCTAATGTAATGTGGTTTCCTCGTTCTAAAACAGATCCTCAAGAAATCAGAGAAGTCTTGAAGATTGCTCTAAAAACTCAGGAGTCCAATAAAGAAAGTTACTTTAATGACAAAATATTGGGTGAAACAATGGCTCGAATAGGGTCTATAAACGTTGTCGGGAAGCTAGGAGAAGAATATATCGAATCCTACAAAGATAAAAGCACAGGGGATGTTTCTTACATAACGAATGCAAGAATGCTGATGAGATTTTTTAGATTTCTTGGACTTGTTTCAAGAATTGCACCAGCTAAATACATACTTACGGATTTAGGTTTAGTTTATTCAAAATTTAAAGGAGACTTCCCGGCTTCAGTAGATGGCCAAAATGAGGAACAGATGTTGCTTCAATCGCTTGGCAATTTTGCATTTTATAGTATCAATGATGATTCATCATATAGAGACGGCAATTTCAAAACGAGACCATTTGTGTGGCTTTTAAATTCCTTAGCAATAGAGCCTCAATGTATCTATCAATTGATAGTAACAGCTTTCGCCTCAAAGCAGGAATCTATAAAGGAGGTTGGAAGAATTAAGATAATGCTCAAAAACTTAAGACAAGGAAAAACAACATTAAAGGAAGAGTTTAAGAGACTTGGTTTAGATGCGGATGATTACAGTTGCGTACACAATTTCTATGACAGTGCAAAAATTTTAGTTTATGTCGGGAGCAGTTTAGGATTGATCACAAAAACAACAGACAAGAACTATGGAAGAAAGATTATAGGTAATGCCAGACATATGAAACAAGCGCATACCTTTTATCTACTCACCGATAAAGGCAAACGATTTTTAAATGAAATGATGGAACGTAGGCTTCTTTATTATTCTGATTTATACGATCTACTTGATAAAAAGATTCTACTCCAGGCTGTATTTATTCTTTGCTCTTTAAACTTTACTTTAGGGTCAAAAAAGATTGAGAACATTAAGGCAGAGTTCTTTGATAAATTATTTGGAGTAAATTGGATTGAAATAATAGATATTCTAAAGAAGTTAGAAATAGAAATAACAATAGATAACAATCTGATAAGGTTAGTAACTCCTCTCTCTTTCAACTTTTGGCAAAGCATTCCTCCGGAGATATTTTATTTAGATACATTGAATTCATGGTATCGCTTATTGATTGCTGAGGTAAATAACGAAAAAAGCGCGGTCTTAAACATAACTATCCATAAAATTAAAGATGAATTTTCAGGAGAGGTTATTTCTGAGTTTATTTTAGATAAGGCGAAGGGTATTTCATACAAACTGCCAGATCTTGATATACCAGACGCTGAAAAGTACATAAAGTATCCAGATAAAGATTCTATATTTGGAGGACAAGATAGATTTGCAAGTAGAATTTCTCCCACAAACTCAGTCCTACTAATCGGTAGCAAAGTACACGTAGATAATGAAAAAGATGCTCTTGACCTATTAATACCTTTAAGAACACCTAATGATGCGCTTAAAGGGTTTATACATGATAATATCGATCTGCTTATCAAGAATTTCGAGAAAAAGACAGATAATTGGGAGAAAGATCAGCATTATACTTGGATTAGAAATTGTTTTAGACTTTTCGGTGCCAATGCTATTTATTCTGGATCAAGCGGGATGCTCATGAGAGCCGATGTAAGCGTCATTGAGCCCTTTATCGGCGGAATAGAAGCAAAAAGTCCTCGAGAAAATAGAGGTAGTATTGCAACAAAAGCCATAAGGCAAGCCGTTGATGCAAAAATTCAAGTAGCTGCCAAAATACTTGATAAAAAAGAGCTGCCTCGCGCTGCAATCGCTGTTGGAAGAAGAATAACTCCACTTGCTATAGAAGAGGAAAGAAAATGGCAAAAAGAAGAACAACCGGTTTTATTGTTATCAGACTTAGTCTTATATTATTTAACTCTTAAAACTATTGATATAAATTTCACAAAAGAAGATATTGTAGATATTTTTACTAAAAATTCAGGTTTATTAACAAAAACAAAGCTTGCTGATACTTTAGTCCGGATAATTAAACGCCATAATTTGAGTAAGGAGACTCAAGAACGAGTACTAAGCGAGATTGGAAGATTAGATCTTGTAATCTCAGGAGAAAACGTTGAAGAAGTTGAAGAATAATCATTCAATCCTGCTTTTTTTAACCTTTCCTCACTCGTTTTTACGTATTTAGGATTTAGTTCTAATCCTATAAAATTTCTTTTATTTAAAAAGGCACTAACACACTCACTTCCTGACCCAGCAAAAGGAATAAGAATTAAGTCGCTTGTATTTGTAAAGTGCTTTATTATTCTGTCACAAAGAGCTAAGGGTTTTTGAGTAGGATGATTAACTTTTTCGTTTGCAAATCGTCGACCCGCTAATGTTGGAATCGTCCATACGTCTCCTCCATGCCTGCCGTCTGGATTAGGTTCCCATATTTTGCCATTCTTGGTAATTTTATGTTTTAAGCGTTCAATACTTTTATAAGGTTCTCTGATCTTGTGATATGTATATTTATTTCCTTTATAAAACCACAGTAACGGTTCATAGGTTGCTGCCGGAGATCTAGAATACATTGACCAATTATTCTCATAATGCCAGATAAACATTCTCCCGTAATATAGTCCTATTTCATATAGATAAGCCTGAATGTATCCGATATTATGATGAATTCCGTAAACAAACAGTGAACCATTAGGTTTTAGCACTCTCTTCGATGCCATCAACCATTTCTTCATCCACTCAAACCATTCTGTGTGACTGCTAAGGCCCCATTTTTGACCCACACCAAAATCTTTTTCAATTCCATATGGAGGATCTGCAATAATTAAATCAACAGAATTATCGTCAATCTCATTAAGTAGATCTAGGCAGTCTCCTTGGTAAATCTTATTTATATCAAGCATATTTATTTTTTGTTTTGGAATATTAAAATATACTGGTGATGAATATTAGGCACATACGAAAAAGGGTATCCATAGGGAAATACACTCTTATGATTTTGATAAAGGATCGTTATTCCTTTTAGGGCATAATGTTCCCGCTCTAATCTATTAGCCAGATCTGAATGAAACATGTAAAATTTGTCTTTGTTTCTAAAATCACTCACTATAATACATAGATATTTCTTGGGCTTTAAAATTCTACTACAATTCTCGAAAAACTTAGCCAACACTTCTAAGAAGTGTTCATAACTATCTATATTCCCCAAGTCCTCTTTAAGCTCACTGTATTTTGTATCGAGATTATTAGCTACTCTTGTGCTTTTGACCTTGTGGTCTGCTTTTTTATTCAGAATGCTCCAATAGGGCGGACTTGTAACAATGAAGTCAAAAGAGTTGTCGGGAAAATCCATAATTAGTTTTAGAGCGTCTCCATGGAGTATGGTTTGATTATGATTGTAAAGAAAACTGTTTCCAACCTCTGTCAGTAGTCTTTCCTTAGTCAAGTCTACATATTTTTTAACAAGCTCAATTCCAACACCTTCTCGATTATTCACTGCACATGCTTTAAGAGTCGATCCTATTCCTACGAATGGATCCAGTACTCGTTGTTTCTCTTTAGTGAAGAATTTAATCAATCTCCCCACATCTTGGAATGAATAGGGAGCGGGATGCTGTTTTTCAATCCTCGTATCTTGGTGTTTTGCACCCAAGCCTCTTTGAACAAATACTGATATTGTTTCTGGTATCCATTCTGACGCTGTCAAGTCGTTTAAATTATTGACAGATTTAGGTCTAGATTTAACAACGCTCATTGTGATTGAGTTTGGTTAACTTTTATAAATCTATTTATTTCTTCGCTCGATATTCTATATCCCTTACCTAGTCTCACAGCTCTTAATTTGCCGCTTTTTATATAGTTTAGAACTGTCTGCCAATGAATTTGAAGAAGATCTGAAACCTGTTCAACAGTTAAAAAATCGTTGTATTTCATAGTGATTTATGTTATAAATAATTGTAAACATTTATCAATGTAAAATGCAAGTGATAAAAACATGGCGGATACCCAACAAATTGAAGAATTAAAAATAGAAGAAATAAAGAAATTACTCGAAAATGGTGACTTCGAGAAGTTTAAGTCTAAACAAGAAGGAGACTTCTTTGAGGCAAAAAAAAGTCATCCATACGATTTAGATGCAGAGGATCCCACCTTAGCCATTGCTAGTCTTATTTCAGATGTAGCGGCTCTTGCAAACTCAAATGGTGGCTATATTGTCTGCGGCTTGATAACAAAGAGACAACAAGATCAACAATCTGATGTAGTTAAAGATTTAGATCTTGTGACAAGAGCAAATTTTTACGATCAGAGTCGTGTGCAAGGGATAATAAAAAAGTCAATATATCCCAAAGTTGATGTCGAGATCGATTGGTATGCTTCCGAAGGCACAGAAGAAACAGGAGTCGGAAGTATTTTTGTTCCTCCACAAGAGGAAAATAAAAAATACTTCATAGTCAGAGTTGCTGAAATTCAAGGAAATATTCTTAAAAAGAATTACATCGGAATCCCTATAAGAAAAGGGGCAAATATAACATGGCTCCCTATCGATGAGGTGTATCGACTTACGAAGAGGGCTCCAACAGATTTACAACAACTTCATAATAGTCTATCCGAGCAAATATCAGAGGTTAAGGAGCTTGTTTTGTCCCACGAGTCTGGAAAATCACCGGCTGATGATTTGAGTAGAAAAATTGAGGAGGTACTAGATGTCCACTAATATTAAATCGCCACTCTTTATTTTGGGAGCTGCTCCACGGAGCAAAATAGAAATACCTGAATTTTTTCGGGAAGATAATCCTTTTGTGAAGTTATTAAAAGACCCTCCTCACCTTCGATATATGGGGTGGAATATGCTCACTCTTGATCATCCAAAGATAGTTGACGGTCAATGTTGGGAAGTAAGAAATGGTGATAGAAAAACTATCAGGTTATATAGAGACGGATCCTTTGTTGCCATTGCCTATGCTGATAGTACTTTTCTTGGGTGGGGTCAATCTGAGGATGAGTTTTTTAAACATCCCCGACTTAATACTTTGGCAGTTATTGAATATGTATATGAGTTTGTTGAATTATATAGAAACATATTAGAACATATTCCAAACACAGCGGAAATTAGATTTGAGATAGGTATTAAAAATACAAAAGTAGGCAATGAGTCTTTATTTCTTATCCCTCAGAAGATAGAAGATCCGTTTTATTTTGCTGCTTTTAATGGCGGCACTATCAGTGAAGATTTCAGTGAGACAGTTATAGAACCAGTTACTAATGAGATCTATTATGAATCGAGGCGGGTTGCCTATAGAATTCTGTCAGAACTTTTTAGCAAATTTAGCATCGCCTCGGATAAAATTCCTTACACAAATTCAGATGAACAAGGTAAAAAATTTATAGATATTTCACAATTTCCTAAGAGTTAATAATGAATATCGACAAAGACGAATTAAAGCTAGCAAGTGCTTTCATAAAAGCCCATTTTGACCGAATAGTAGATTGGGCCGTAGGAGATATAAGGAAATGTTGCAGAATGAAAAATGATGGGACTTGTAGCGATAGCGGCGCTTTGATAGGAGCTTTTATACTCTGGACGTGTGCTGTTGAGTATTTTGGAGGCTTGTTTACTGGATTTGCATCTCAAGGAGCGACAAAAGCGAGATTTAAGCATTTTATTGAAAAATACATGAAAAGATATGATTATGAAAAGGTTGAAGATTTGCGTTGGTCGTTATCTCATTATTATTCTCCTCATCATTTCGTTTTATATCATGAAAACGATTTAGATTATAACAAAGGAATACATTTAACATCTTCAGATAAAGGAATCATGTTTCACCTTGGCTGGGCAATTAAAGATCTTGAAGATGCAGTTAGTCAATACAGGAACGACTTGCTTAAATGTGACCGTTTGAAAATTAAGCTTTGGAGATATTACAAAGTACAGTTACCTATAATGCCATTAGATGTAAAAGAAATCTATAGATCTCAATCTACAACACTTTCTTCGTTGGCTACAGGTACTGCCATACCTATTTCAGCATCGGGAACTATTAGTCCGGATGAATGGTTTAAAAAGTAAACTTACAAATTCTTTCATTGCCTTTTCAATCTATCACTGTTCGGCCCGCCGGTTTTGTTTAAATACCTTCATGTGAGATAATAAAAGTGATCTAGGCCGAGGCGGAGGCATGGGCTTGAAGGATGGGAAACCAGCGCCAGATGTACTTTTGAATATCGTTCCAATTATTTGAGGCTATGTCCACCAAAAAGGTTCTACTTACGCTCTTCTACTGCATAAATAAACCACTCGTTTTCTTCTCGAATGAGATATAATGTGTATTTTTTATTCGTTACGCCAGAGGTGGATAGCGCGACGGTTCCTATTCCAGCCCCCGAGGGAGTAAAAGCTGCAGGATCAATATCTATGATTGTTCCTGGAGGAAATGGAGCTCCTTGATTCTTAGTTAATTCACGTATTGCTACTTGATAAACGCTAGAATATTCATCCTTAACTTGAGAACTAAGCGCCTTTTCTAGCCGCTTTGCATCTATAGTTGTAAAAGATGAAGAAGAATCAACCTGCTTCGTGGGTATCAATTGCTTCTCTTTATTTACTTCCTGCGTTGGTTCAAACTGATTAGTTGTTAATTGGTTTTGCTGTTGAGTCCTTCTGTTTAAGAAAATTGCGGCTGTAATTATTAAGGCTAACCCAATGAGAGCTGCCCCACTAATCAAAAAATACTTTAAAGAATTTGATAATGTTTGCTTAACTTCGGGAGAACGGCTGAGAGGGGTATAGTTTAATGAAGACTCCATACTTTCCTTATATCATCCTTTCAGAGCAAAAGCAATGCAGCCTGCAGCGTGGGGCAAAGTGGAAGAGATACTCCTGAATTTGATTCCAGCTATTTGAGACCGTGTCCACCAAGAGCTTTGTGAAAGTTTAAATTACTTATTGTAAATTATTAACTCTTTGAAGCAATTTTTCAGATATTTCTTCGGGTGATTGTTTATCTGTCTGAAAAACCAAATCAAAATTACCTAAGTCGGGTTCTCCTTGCATTTTCATAGACGCTTCAAGTTCATCAACTGTACCTTTATATTTTCCCTGTATATCAGGTCTTGATCTCAATCTTTTTATGAGAATATCTTTAGGAGTGTTAAAGAAAGCTAACAAGACTTTATATGTACTATTTTTAAGTAGCGATTTGTAGACACTCATTCTGGTAGGAGTTGCATTTTCATCAAGGACAATATGTTGTCCTGTAGCGAGTGCTTTTTCAATGAGTCTATTTCTTGCTGCATTCACCGAATGAACAAAAGTCGCAGAGAAGCTAATTCTTTGAAACATTGCGTGGCGAATCTCATCGGGGGAAATTACAAGTAGAGGAAGCCTTGGAGAAAGATGATCAGTAATTGAAGTTTTTCCTGCGCCTTGAAAGCCTCCCATTAATAAAATCACTGGTTGTTTTGGAGACTCAGCAGGCACTTCCCATTTTGAAGAAATTGCCTCAACTAGTTCGTCAACCAAAATTTTATCTGCGTCAATTCCACGCTCTCTTCGTAAGTCTAATGGGTTAATTTGACTGATATCCTCCTCTGGCATTAAGCTATTATAGTTCAAATCTTCTCATGTGATTAAACAACGCTCATTTCTTGCAGGCGTGGGTAGAACCTCCAAAATATACTACTCAAGCTGATCCCCGATGTCTTTTAAGACTGTGTCCGCCGGAGTCTTTGAGATATTCTAAAGCTGATTTTTCCTTAGCTGATACACCCTCTTTTTTATATAGCCAGCTTTTTTAAGAAGGTTTTTATCGTCCCTACCAAACCAATCTTTGGGGATTGTACAATAACTCATCACGCCCTTATACTGGCTATAAAGAGGACTGTGTGGATTGTCGCATACTCGGGGATTAAGACCAGCCGGATATGTAGCAATATTGTAATCGGTGACGTGATCTGCATATCCGAGAGTATGTCCAAGCTCGTGTTGTCCTGAGCTCAAAGAAAGCGGATTTGTTACATCGATTGTGCAAGTGGTGTAGGAGTCTTGCGGTGAAGGAGAACATTCTGTTTGCCACTCAGTATGCACAGTCAGAACAAATTTTACATCAGCATTCCTTTCAAGCTTTACTATTTTGAATAGATCCCACCCAGCCATCTCATTCCACGGGTGAATAGCATCATAAAGCCTAAATTTTTTAAGTGTCACAGGATCTTTCCATACTCGGATTGATTCTTGTTGCCCTTGTCGTGCTTTGTCAAACCCTGCTTCCGGAGAGATACTGTGTGCGGCTGCTTCTTGGTTACCCATCTGTAAAGAACCCAGAGTTATTCCTACAGCAAGTGCCACTCTTCTGATTGATCTTAACCTTTCCATTGTATTAAGGCTCTATTTTATCATATTTTTTTATCTGACTCTTAGTTTATTAAGCTCCTTTTTTAATTCAAAGGTATTGGTAAAAAGGACTGAGTAGGCTCCAACTGATCTGGCGCCTTTAACATTTTCAGCTTTATCGTCTATGAACACCGCCTCATCAGGCGAAACGCGCAACCTTTTAAGAGTTAGTTTATAAATTTTGGGATTAGGTTTAATCATACCTTCAACACAGGAAAAAACGCAAACATCAAAAAGTTGGCTATAAGATTGTTTTTTAAAGTATCCCATTGTGGGCTTATCTGTATTTGAGAGGAAACCGATTTTATAACCTTTATTTTTCAATCGTTTTGCAAGGTAAGCGACAGCTTTATTTTCTGTAAAGACCTTTTCTGCAGCCTTACCCCATAAGGATTTTCTTGGAGAAGGTATTTTTAATTGGGCGCCAACTTTCCTCCATAACTCCTGCTCTGTTATTTCATTTCTCTGAAAAGATTTCTCGTATACAAGATAAGTCTTGGTAAACTCATGGATGGGGACGCCTAAATATGATGCTAAGGAAGACATTAGCTTAGATGCAGGATCTTGTATTAAGACACCGCCCCAATCAAAGATAATTGCTTTTATCATCTTAAAAGTTTACTTCAGCGTGCTCCCGATCAGGATACCGTTTGCATAGTAATAGCCTGTCTCCCCATCCGGCAAAAGATCGTAGGTCTTATTATCCCAGTAGGGAACGAGTTCGACGGTCGTGATCTGCGATCCGCTATATTCTTCTCCTTGCCATAGTTGATCAACCGTTCTATTGTCAGTGGTCGGGTGGCCAGGTGAGACCCAGAGTTCTCTGCTGTCTGCAAGGACCAAATGAACCATATTATGTGTGGGAGGAACAAGCGTCCGTCCGGTCATGATAACGGAAGATGCTATTTTATGCCCGTTCTTGTCAACAGTCCAGACAAGCTGTCCGACCTTAATTTCGGTGACTTTTTTTTCGCCTTTTGGAGTAGAGATCATCGTATTTGAAGAAAGGCAGATTGGACACATAAGAATTCGTCGTTGTTGAACCTCTTCGGTTGATAGATTTTTGAGCTCATCTGGGCTGAAACATTTTTGTCTTATTGTTTGGTCTCCAACACGCTCAACAGGAGGGCCACAGGTTTTAATACACAGATACCCCTGTCCAAGCTTATCAATACTACAACAGCTTTGTCCTACAGATTGAGTCGGAGATGCTTTTAGTACAGGACAGGGTGAAAATTCACAATTTGGGCCTGTTCTGCCCACAGACGTTCCATCCGGGCACAGCTTGGCTATTTGGCTACAAGCAACCGGTCCGTTGGGGACAGAAGATGATTGCTGTTGGTAAGTCAGACCAAGATAGAATCCCAGAAAAGGCAGAGTGATAAACAGTATGATAGCCAAAGCCTTTGAAAGAGAAGTTACAGTGGTAAGCGATTTAGGCAACTTCATGGAAGCATTATACTGTAATTATTTTTACATCAAGCTCAAGAAAAATGTAAAGTAGACTTGACATTGTTTTCTTGAAGTCCTAGAATTATTTTTGCATGATGGAGTATGTCGTAAATAGCGTCCAAAACTATCGCAAAAATATGGGTATAACTCAAGAAGATTTGGCAAAAACTTTAGGAGTGACCCGTCAAACAGTGATTGCAATTGAAAAAGGCAATTACACGCCCTCGGTGCTTTTAGCCTTGAAAATCGCCTCCTATTTCAAACAACCAATGGAAAAAGTTTTTCAACTAAAAGCATGAAAGACAACTGGAGCGAAATTTTAGTTTCAATCATTTTGCTTGTTTTTGTCGTTTTTCTTTTAAACCCGCTGGATTTCTGGATGCCGCAGCCTGTGCAGATGATGTCTCTGGTTGCAGTAGCGGCTCTTTTTATTATTTTTTCCGCTTTTGTCTGGCACGAGAAAGCGACAGATGAGCGAGAACAGTTACATAGACATATTAGCGCCAGAATTGCCTATTTGGCTGGGACAGCCATTCTGGTCACAGGCGTGATCATGCAGAGTCTGAAGCACGCTCTGGACCCGTGGTTAGTAATCGCTCTTGCAGTTATGGTTCTAGGAAAAGTAGCAGGACTTATTTATAGTCGAAGTAAATATTAAAGGAGGTGAGATTATATGGAAAATAAAAACATGATGTGGGGACCAGCCATAGTTTCTTTAATTGTTGGGCTGCTCATAGGTTGGTTTATCGCCTCTAACCAATATAATGCAAAATTAGCCCAAGTCAATACTATGCTCATGAAAAAAAATGATGAAGTAAAAATGATGAAGGAAAAGCAAGAGAAAGATATGATGATGAAAAGCACTGGATATGTAATGAAAGATGGCAAGATGATGATTGAGGAGGGTGAAAAAATGTCGGCAATGACAGAAGGCGTTACCTTAAATAATGGCTATAAAGTTATGACCGATGGAACCATTGTCAAAAAAGACGGGACAAAAATTCAACTCAAAGAAGGTCAGAGCGTATGGATGGATGGGACGATGATGGAGGGTGGAAAGATGATGAAATAAGTTTATCCAAAAAAAGGCGGTGACGAAAATGAAAAAGGGTAATATAACTGCCATTGCTGCAATAATTATTGTTTTAATTATTGCTGGTGTTTTTGTATTTTTTAACAAAAGCCAAACCAAAAGCAATAAGATAGATTCTGGGAGTCCTGGGCAAGAAGCTCAAGAGAAGTCACAGAATGTTTCTCATGGGGAAGCTCCAGGTCAAGTATTGGCCGGGCATCAAGCACAATATATGGTTTTTAATAAATCAGAATATGAAAAAGCTCTTAAAGCCAAAAAGGTGGTTTTTTTGGATTTTTATGCCAACTGGTGTCCTATTTGCCGCGAGGAAGACCCGCAATTTAAAGCAGGTTTCAATAGCCTGACCACTGACCGCATTGTCGGCTTCAGGGTCAATTACAACGACACAGATACTGATGAGGATGAAAAGAAACTAGCTCAAGAGTTTGGAGTCACTCATCAGAATACGAAATTTATCTTTAAGGATGGAAAAGTGGTACTTGGTCCAACACTGGAGGAGTGGGACAAAGAGACTTTTCTGAAAGAGATCAATAAAGTGCTCTGACGCTGGTGACTAGGAACTAGATTAAACATCTCAAGCCTCTAGTCTCAATTGTCTGTAAACTGTATTTGAGGTTATTTAAAGCGTATGATTATATTGCTTGTATTTGCATTCATAGCGGGTCTTGTTACGATCCTTGCGCCTTGTGTTTGGCCGCTTTTACCTGTCATTCTTGCTTCTACCTCAACAGGCGAAAAAAGAAAGCCGTTGGGAGTGACTTTGGGAATCATCACAACCTTTGCATTGTTTACATTAACGATTTCATATATTGTAAAAATCATTCCGTTTGATCCGAATATCTTGCGTTTATTTGCAGTAGTTGTAATTGGACTTTTGGGATTAATTCTTGTTATTCCGAAGCTTTCACAAGTTGTTGAAGGTTGGGTGAGCCGGCTTTCAAGCTCTGTAGGGAACAAGGCAAGAGGCGCCCACGATGAGGGTTTCAAAGGGGGCTTTATCTTAGGATCCGCTCTTGGCATTGTCTGGACGCCCTGCGCAGGACCAATCTTAGCAACAATAGCTACCCTTGCCGCAACGCGCTCTCTAAATATCGAGACTATTCTCGTATCCCTTGTTTATGTCATTGGCGTTGGTATTCCACTATTTTTCTTTGCCTTGGGGGGAAGGTGGATCTTTACAAAAACGAGATTTCTATCAAAACATACAGGGCGAGTTCAGCAGATATTTGGGATTGTAATGATAATTACAGCAATAGGAATTTTTACAAATTATGACAAGATACTTCAGGCAAAACTTCTGGATACATTTCCCAGAATCTCAAGCTTTGTTAAGGTGGAAAATAATAAAGAAATAAAACAACAACTCAATCTTCTAAAGAAAAAAAGCGATGAAATGAAAAAAGACGTACCAAAAATTAATCTTCAACAAAATAATTTGCCAAATTTAGGTAAAGCTCCTGAGTTTGTTGGAATATATAAATGGCTAAATACCGAAAAACCGCTCACAATGGCAGCTCTTCGAGGAAAAGTCGTTTTAGTTGATTTCTGGACTTATACCTGTATCAATTGTATTCGTACTCTGCCCTTTGTTACCTCCTGGTATGAAAAATATAAAGATAAAGGTTTTGTCGTAATTGGAGTACATACCCCAGAGTTTGAATTTGAAAAAAAGACGGAAAATGTTGAAAATGCAATCAAGCAATACTCAATTCATTATCCTGTTCCTCAAGATAATGATTACGCCACCTGGAATGCTTACTCAAATCAATACTGGCCAGCGGAATATTTGATTGATGCTCAAGGAAATATAAGACGAACTCATTTTGGAGAAGGGGAATACGATCAAACAGAGATGGCAATCAAAAAACTTCTTGAGGAGGCAGGAGCAAAAATTGATACAGAACTTCTTAACGTCAAAGATCAAACGCCCAAGACAACTCTTAGCCCTGAAACTTACCTTGGACTTTTAAGAAGAGATCGCTATACAAAAGATAATCCCCCTTTACACTTTTTTTCCTACGGCGGTCAATGGAATGTGCAAAACGAGTACGCTGAATCAACCGGTGATTCTTCATTGGAGTTTAACTTTTACGCAGATAGAGTGTTTCTTGTAATTACCCCATCTGATGGGAAAGATACGGTCAATGTATTTCTAGACGGCAAGCTGATTGATTCTTCAACCGCAGGCCGCGACGTTGTAGACGGAAAAGTTACCATTGATGAGGCGCGACTTTACAATCTGGTTGATATGAAGGGTAAAGCTGGACAACATCTTCTCAAGTTGGAATTCAAAACGAAACGTACAAAAGTCTTTGCCTTCACTTTCGGCTAATACTTTCGGTTGACTTTTTTCTAGCTGCTGCTTAAGATTGTCTCGGTCTATGGCAGATAGAGTAATTAATAGAGATAGAAGCGTTATAGTTGCTGCTGATGTTGAGGCTTCAACATTTCAAGAGCTTATTAAAAAAACTTGTCTCGTATCTCAGATAGAGCACCATATGAGATATTTGAAAAAGCTGTCGAGCTAGGTGTAAGAGATTTTGTTGTTCCAGGAAATAAAACAGAATCGGTAGCGGCGTATCGGATGATTTTCGAAAAAAGTCTTGGTATTGGCAATTTTACCCTATACGCTCCGGGTTTTATCAATCAAGGAGGCGACATTACAGAAACAGGGCAAGTTGCTGGAAATCGCTGGCATGCAATTGTAGGAAGCGGCATATATGCACAGCCTGACATGATGGAAGCGGCTAGACAAGTGACGAGGCAAATAAGATAGCACTATGATAAATGAAAATGAATTGACTTCGTCTCCCCATCCGGAAGGACTTACCCCAGAACAAGAAACTCTCATCGACATGTTGTTTACGACAGAAACAATAGCTCCAGTGGGAAGAATAAGAAGATTGCCTCCCGACTACAAACCTGAATATTATAAAGTCGAGCGCCCAACTCGGCCTATCGATTTTGCTCAATCAGACGATGAGTTTGCACTTGTCAGCCACCGTGAAGAGATTAAGCGCGGAGAAGATCTATCGCCACTCTCTCCTATATATATAAACTTAAGAGAGTTGCCGAGAGAAGTTTATGATCAAATGGGGATTGTTCTGGCGCAAATTGAACTACCTGTTAAACCAGATTTTTGCGTAGGCATTCCCAAAGCGGGGATACCTATTATGGAAGCTTTCTCAAAGCGCTCGGAGGGTATTGCTTTTGGCGATATCTTAGAAAAGAGACAAACGCCTGAAGGAGAAAAAATTGCCCTAAAAGGTCGTATGACCGGAAGAGGAGAAAAGGTACTACTTATAGATGATTCTGCAGCACAAGCAGACATAAAATTCGAGGCCATAGAAGTGATGGAGTCAGGAGGCTTTGAAGTCGTTGGTATCGCTGTTGTTGTTGATCGAGAGCAGGGAGCGAGTGATCGATTACGCCCCCATGGTTATGAATTATCGGCAGCTTTGACTATAACACAAATACTTCGGCGCGGACTGAGCACTGGTGGAGGAGGAATAAATCAAGAACGGTATAATAAAGTTATGCATAATTTAGGTTTTCTGTGATAGCTACTAGATTCCGAAGATTGAGAGACTTATTTATTAAGTACAAACTTGACGCTTTGCTTATCTCCAACTTTTACAACATTCTCTATATGACTGGTTTTAAGACTCTTGCTCCTGAGGAGAAGGAAGCGTTTGTTCTTGTAACTTTCAAAAATGTTTATCTCGCAAGCGATGGCCGCTATCTCAAATCTTCTCAAAAACTAGAGGGAATATTGCCAAGAATTATAACTCCTGAAAAAAGACTGCTCCACCTTTTAGGAGAAATCATTAAGAGCGAGAAAATTAAAACATTAGGTTTTGAAGCGGAAGACTTGAGATTCCATGAATATAAAATATTTAAGCAGAAACTTGCAGTTAAACTTTTTCCAACTGAAAAAATTATTCAAAAGCTGCGGGCAATAAAAGACCAAGAAGAAATCACTAAAATAAAAAAAGCTTGTGCAGTTGCAGATAAATGTTTGCGTGAAATTACTAAGACTATTAAAGTTGGCCAAAGTGGAAGGGAAATTGCATTTCGAATCGAGTTTTGGTTAAAAGAAAAAGGCCATGATATTTCGTTTCAACCAATCGTTGCCGTTGATGAGAGCGCAGCAATTCCCCATTACAATACTCAATCAGGTTCAGACAAAGTTAAGTCCGGATCTTTGCTCCTGATTGATTACGGCGCAAAAGTTGACGATTATTGTTCAGACACCACCCGGGTGTTTTTTATTGGTAAGCCGGTTGATCCGCTGGCCAACGTTTATAACAAACTTATAGACGTTCAAGAAAAAACAATCAGGCAGGTTAATAAGACAAAAAAACTAAAAAATATAGACTTGTTTTGCAGAGGAGAACTTGATAGAAACGGGCTTCTCAACTTCTCCCACTCCACAGGCCATGGAGTCGGCCTAGAAGTTCATGAAAACCCAAGCGTTTCATTCCTGTCAAAAGATAGACTCCACTCCAATCAAGTTTTCACCATCGAGCCCGGGGTTTACATTCTCGGTAAATACGGAATGAGAATAGAAGATATGGTCTGGGTAAAAAATCATTCTGTTGAAGTCCTAACGAGCTTCCCCAAGAAACTCTCTTCCCTGATTTTGTAGCAGGAGAGTTAAGATCACTAGGAGACAGGTGTTTAAATACCCACGGTTTTAAAGTAGATTATAGGTTTTTACCCTCCTTTTGTCCTCCCTTATTCAAGGGAGGATATTTTTGTATCCTCCTATATATAGGATAAAGAGGATAAAATAAAAAATTAATATATTGTTGTAGCAGCCTAAACTTAAACTAAATCACCACAAAGGCTGTGGTGCTTTTCTATTATGCTTCTTTCCTTAAACTTACGCGGCTTGATGTGGTCTGCGCCATAATTAGCTCTTGACAAGCGGCACGCTGGTGGATTAAGATAAACTTATATACGTTTTATGAAAAGAATTAAAAGGCTGATTTCTCCCTTTTTTTCCTATCTTTTACTTGCGGGTAGTGTTTTTGCCCAAAACAGAGCAAATGTGCAAGTTGATACGGGGAAAAATGGTCTGAATTTTGCGATTCCATCGTTTGGAGACATTCTAACTTTTCTGATCCGTGGATTTTTTGCTATTGCCGGCGTTGCCGCCCTTGTTTATCTGTTACTCGGTGCATTTGCCTGGGTGACTTCAGGCGGAAATAAGGAGAACGTTGAAAAAGCCCGAGAAAAAATAATTGCCGCAATCACAGGCGTCATTCTGGTAGTTGTTGTAGTTGCGATTGTCGCTACGCTTGAACAGGTTGTTTTTCAAAATAGACTTTGTTTCGGATTAACCTGTGCGTTTACAGTACCAGCACTTTTGAGAGCTCCCTAAAGCATGTTTTTCCACCAATCCGTTTACGCACAAACTACACCTTGGCAGACAATCACTGGAGAGAAAGTTTTATGTATCGTTGATGGGGTTCCTACTTTAAAATGTCTTGAGGCGGTTTTTGGCAATATTATTTTTGCCGCATCAACTTTGATTATTCTTGTCCTTTTTGTTATGTTGGTTATTGGAGCTTTTACTTATCTTACTTCTGGTGGCAACCCGGAACGGGTAAAAAAAGCCCAGGGGACGCTCAAATTTGCAATAATTGGCTTTATCTTGTTTATCCTCTCCTTTCTGATTCTTCAAATTATTAACTTCTTGTTTTTGGGTGGGAAGACCGGACCCGGAAGCATCTTCAACTTCACCATCCAGTAGTGCAATGTACTAGCTATAATAAATGAGAGTTAATGAAAAATACAACCAGATTTTCGATAGCTCTTACTCTCTTCAGCGTTTTATTTATCATCTCTTTTTTTCGACTCGATCCCGATTTTGGTTGGCATCTCAGAAGTGGAAACTACATCCTGGCAAATAGTATTCCCCGCTATGATATCTTTACTTATACAGCAAAGAATTTTGTCTGGATAAATCACGAGTGGCTTAATGATGTTATTGTTTCAGAGATATATAATTTTGCGGGGAATGTGGCCCTCGCGCTTTTTTTTGGATTACTGTGGAGTTCCGTAATAGTCTTTGCTTCAAGGAAAAAAGATTGGTTTTTGAGTCTTTTGGCAACGCTCGCCATGTTCCCATATGTTGGAACAAGGCCGGTTGTATGGTCGTTGCTTTTTTTTGTTCTATTGGAGAGAATGCTAGAGGGTAAACACAAATATAGATTGTTTTTCCTCCCGATACTTTTTCTTATATGGGCTAATCTTCACGGAGGATTTGTATTGGGGCTCGTAGTTTTGGGAATCTATACGTTATTTTCTAAAACAAAAATTTCTCCGTTTATATTTTTTACATCTTTTGTTGCAACTCTAGTTAATCCGTATGGTTTAAATCTTTACGCGGAAATAGGAAGAACACTATTTGATATAAGGTTACATTTTCGCATTCAAGAGTGGGCACCGTTTTTCATTAGTGCAAGTGGCATATTCTATATCGCTTTATTTTGTGCGTTATTTTTGTTTATACATAAAGAAAATGACCGAGTTCGTAGATTAGTATCCCTACCTGGAGCGCTTTTTATCTTAAGTTTTGCAAGCACACGATACTTTCCTTTTTTTATAGTCTCTTCGCTTCGATATTTAGAGAGGTGGTTTACTACATTTATCCAATTGATTCATCAACCGCTTACTGGAACGAGACTTTTTATCAGGAGATTATTAAAGGTTTTGGCGGTGGCGATAATATTGTATGGCTTTATTCATATCCTATATACTCTGCCGCAAGATCCTGAAGCTATATATCCCAAGAGCGCTGTTGCCTATTTGAAGAGACATCCTTGTCGAGGAAATATATTTAACTCGTATGATTATGGGGGATATCTCATATGGAAACTCCCAGAAAAGCCCGTTTATATCGACGGGAGAATGCCCAGTTGGAAAAATATGCAAACGAACTACTTTGCAAGATACGAAAGAGTTTTTAAAGATCAGACTTTTCGAAAAAGAGAGTTTACAACATATAATATAATGTGCGCTATTCTCCATAGTGAGCAGAAAAATAATTGGGTTGCAAATGTTTTTCACTGGAATATTTACGATGAAGCAAGACTTGTCCAAATACTTGAGAAAGAAGGGTGGGAAAGGGTTATTGAGCAGGGCGATAGCGTACTCCTGATTAAAAATAATTAGCCTATTTAGCCGGCGTGACAAAAATCACTTTTATCCCGGTATTCTCTGGAATTGGAGAGATGACCTTATTTTTTTCCCGCAAAAAAGTATAAGCAATAAAGAGAATCAGAGCTACACCAATTGAAATCAGAATAATCCCAAAGGTTTTCATGCATTGACTTTCTCCTTGATAAGAAACTGAGGCCTTTTCTGAACTTCCCTATAAATCTTGCCGATGTATTCGCCGATAATCCCAATAGTAATAAGCTGCACACCCCCCAAAAAGACAATGGAGAAAAAAAGCGAAGCCCATCCCGGTAACCAATCTCCTTGATGAAAAATAAAATGCTGGATTGTTTTGGTGATGATAATAAAAACACTAAGTCCTGAAGTTAAAAAACCGAAATAGGTTGCCATCCGCAGGGGTTTTGTCGAAAAAGAAGTGATGCCTTCAAAAGCAAAATTCATCATTTTTGAGAAGGTATAGTGAGTCTCACCGGCAAATCTCCTCTCGCGCTTAAATTGAACGAACGTTGCAGGTTGTCCACTCCAGGCGACAAGACCTCGTAGGAATCTGGATCTTTCCTGTAGATTATTAAGATAATCAACTATTTCCCGATCTAATAATCTGAAATCGCCGACCTCTTGCGGAATTGGGAAATCCGAGAGAAAATTTATCAGTTTATAAAAAAAATGAGCAGACATTCTTTTTAAAATCCCATCAACATCGCGCTTCTCACGCCTTGCATAAACGACTTTTACCCCTTTTTGCCAAGCTTGGATCATTTGCGGAATAATCTCGGGTGGATCCTGCAGATCAGCGTCCATACTTATTACGCAATCGCCCTTGGCCGTTTCGTAACCGCAGGCAAGCGCCATCTGATGACCAAAATTACGGCTAAAGGCAATAAGTTTCACATTCCGGTTCTTGGCAGCTTCTTTTTTTATCTCCTTTACGGTATTATCCGTTGACCCATCGTCTATAAAAATAATTTCATGAGAATGTTTTTTGACAACAGCCGTGAGCCTCTTGAGAAGAGGAAGAATATTCTTTTCCTCGTTGTAGACTGGAATGATGATTGAAACGAAGAAGTTATCCATAAATGTGTTACGGGGCCAGGAGTTGAACCTGGTCTAGGAGATTATGAGCCTCCTGTGCAACCGTACACTACCCCGTAAGATCCAAGCTAATTATACCAAAAGAAGGTATGAAACCATTGCATAAATACAGGCTCCGGAGTAGGTGTGACTGCTCTTGAGGGGGTTGGGGTAGGGTTGGGAATGATTACCGCAATTTCGCCTGGTTTAAGGAGATTGAGTCTATTTCTGATAGTTTTTTCTATCTCGATTTGATTTCTGTTTTTTAGTACATCAGTCTGCAGGGTAGCATTTTCTTTTTTTACCCGTTCATAGTCTTTCTTGAAACTTTGGTAAAAATCAAGAGTTTTTCTAAAATCAAATATATTTTTGGTCAGAGAGAAGAATAAAAAGACTACGATGACAACAAAGAGGACTTGTTTAAGAAGTTTCATACGAGGAGGATAGAATTTTCATAATCCGCGAAGGATCCGCACTTGATCCCAGTTCCTTAACACAGATTCCAATCAGAGCCTTGGGATTTTTATCAAAAAGATCTTTGTTTTTAGAGATTAACTTATCAACTTCTTTTTTAAGTTCATCATCTGACAACTCCTTGGGAAGATACTCGCCAACTATTTCAAGTTGTTTTTGATTGCTTAAGGCAAGATCAGGCCGCTCGCCTTTTTGAAAAGCTTCAATCGACTCATTCAATTCTTTCGCAATTTTTTTTAGCACAGCAACGGTATCTTCGTCCAAGAGGAGACCCTTTTTTTCTATCTCTTTGTTGTGGATTTGTGCTAAAATATATCTAAGTATTTCCAGACGCGGCTTGTCGCCGCCTTTAAGTGCTTTTACTTGATCGTCCCGAAGTCTTTTTACTAACATCAATTTCATTATATATGAAAAAAAAAGAAGCAGTCGATCTGCTTTTGATACTTGCGGATTTCCAAAGAAATACATTGGAGAGCAAACCCTCGATTGAGGCAATGATGGATGAGGTGAGAATGATGCATTTTAAAATACGACCTCTTCAAGGGGACGTTTCGCTTCTTGACTTGCGGGAAGATAAACTCATTGAAACTTTGTGGAATTTGGGTAAACTTGATGAGTTTTATCAAAAGCACAATAACCGACTAAGCTCCAATCAAAAAAGCATCTTCTTCAATTTTTTTGACGAGATCTATGGCAAATTTCAAAATCAACTAAATAAACTAAATCTTCGATCCACTGTAAAGACTGATGTCCCATCAACGATAGAAATGGAGATTTTCAAAGACGATTCTCTAAAAAGGAATTAATCTGCTATGAAAAAACTGCCGATCGTGCTTGATTTGGAAACAAAATATTTATTCCGCGACGTAAACAAAGAAAGTAAAAAACTAGGAGTCTCGGTTGTAGGGGTTTATGATTATAAGGATAAGCGAATGAAAACTTTTTTAGAGAATGAGTTGAGCAGGTTGTTTAAATTACTTGAAGACTGCTCCTTAATAATCGGATTTAATGTAATATCTTTTGATCTACAGGTTCTTCAACCGTACTATCCCGGAGACATCTCAAAGCTTCCGGTATTTGACATTCTGGATTATTTTAGAGAAAAAGTCGGCAGGCGTTTAGGATTAAATGATATGGTCTTTGCCACTTTGGGGAAAAAGAAAACAGGACATGGGCTGATTGCGGTTGAGTACTTTAAGGAGGGTAAAATTAATGAATTAAAAAAATATTGTCTTGATGATGTTATGCTTACCAAGGAGCTTTTTGAGTACGGGGTTCAACATGGTGAGATTTTTTACTTAAATGAGGTGGGTAAAATTTCAGTCCGTGTAGATTGGAAAAAATATTTAGAGACTCCCGGTAGAGAAGAAACCCATCTTACTCTTCCTTTCTAATAATTTATAATAATTCTTTCCAGCGAGAAACATTCAATTCAACTTTATTTCCGGCAAAAACCACCCCTTCCTTCTTAAGTATCTGGATTTTACTGATAATTCCTCCTTTGGCAGAGTAGCCGTGCATTTTCCCATCTGAGCCGACGACTCGATGGCAAGGAGTGATTTTCAAGTTCGGATTATTTCTCATTGCAGTCCCAACCGCCCGGAAAGCTTTCGGACTTCCTGCCAATTTGGCAACATCCTGATAGGTCATTACTTTACCAGGTGGGATTTGCCTGACTGCCGCATACACTTTTTCACAAAAAGATCTATCCATGATAAAAATTATAGCAGACGGGTATAATTATTTGAGCTTATGTTCAAAAAATTGATTATTATGGTACTTTTGGCGACTGCATTATCTGCTCCTGCCTTAGTCAAGGCACAAAGTAATCTACTTCCCCAGTCGACAAAACAGCTGGAAGCTGTAGTTGTCAAAATAATTGAGGAGAAGAAATCAGGTTATCAGAGGCTTGATTTATTAGTCACAAATGGCGCTTCAAAAGGAAAGCATATCGAAGTTGAAAACGGTGCAGTGCCTGTTGCAAACCCGTTAACTTATCAGGCAGGCGATAATGTAATGGTGACAGTTTCATCAACCCCAGGCGGCAGGAGTTCAGCTTACATCTCAGATTATTTGAGAAGAGGTCCTCTTTACTTACTTTTTGCAATATTTATAGCGCTGGCTTTAATTGTGACCAGAGGTAGGGGTTTAAGAGCTATTGTTGGAATGGGGATCTCATTCTTGGTTATTTTCAGCTTCGTCCTGCCCAACATTTTGATAGGCAACAATCCTATTCAAGTTGTCATCTTTGCCGCATTGTTTATTGTTCCTATAACTTTTTATATTGCACATGGGATAAATAAAAAAACAACGGCTGCGATAATTGGGACTTTGATAACTATTATTATTACCGGGGTCTTGGCATCGGTCTTCATTCAGGCGGCAAGACTGACAGGGACTGCTTCTGAGGAGGCCGCTTATCTTACACAGCTTAAGCAAAATAATTTGAATCTTCAGGGAATTCTTTTTGCCGGAATTTTGATCGCTGTCTTGGGGATTCTAAATGATATAACTGTTTCCCAGGCGGCAATAGTTGCGCAGCTTAAGCGGACTTCACAGTCTTTGAGTTTTAAAGATTTATATTTCAAGGCAATGTCTGTAGGCAAGGATCATATCGCCTCAATGATCAATACTCTAATTCTCGTTTATACGGGCACAGCCCTGCCTCTTCTGCTTTTGTTTGTAAATAATCCTCATCCTTTTGCCGAAATTATTAATTATGAAATTGTCGCCGAGGAGGTGGTGAGTACTTTACTCGCAGGAATCGGCCTTATTCTAGCTGTCCCTCTGACCACGCTTATTGCCTGCTTTTTCTATTCCTCCAATGCCTCTTGACTTATTGCAAATCATTTGCAATAATAACTTCTTATGTTAACCACACTTAAGCAAAAAGGTTATAGATTGACTAAATCACGTAAGGAGCTTTTTACAGCTCTTTCCGATTATCCATATACTGTTCAAGAACTAGCTCAGAGGTTGAAAAAACAAGCAGTCGGAATTGATTTAGCCTCAATTTACCGAGGCTTAGCGGTATTTTTACAAATGGGATTAATTTATTCTATTGATTTTGGTGATGGAAAAAAAAGATATGAATTGGTTAATAAAATTGACCATCATCATCATGCGGTTTGTAACAACTGCGGAAAGATTGAAAATATTTCTTTCAAACAAGAGGGGAAATTAATAAACGATATTGGGAAAAGAATAAACTATGAAATAGAAAATCACTCAATTGAAATATTTGGATTATGTAGCAATTGTAAAAATTAATATGGAAGCACTTTTTCTTTCCTTTTTTACCTTCGTCTCAACAATTTTAGGTGGCCTTTTCAGTCTGAAAAATAAAGACAGGCTGCATTTTATAATGAGTTTTACTGCCGGAGTATTACTCGGAGTGTCTTTTTTTGATATTCTCCCTGAGGCCTTTAAAATTGCAACCGAAAATAAATTAGATATTACACCCCTCACTCTGTCTTTAGTGGGAGGATTTTTAGCATTTCATCTTTTGGAAAAAACAATTCTTATTCACAGTACTCATGAAGAGGAGTATGCAAAACACAAGCATCCTCGTGTCGGTCTGGTAGGAGCTCTAGGACTTTCTTTTCATAGTTTTCTAGACGGAGTTGGGATTGGGTTAGGTTTTCATGTTAATGCTCATGTTGGTTTGTTGGTCGCAATTGCCGTTATAGCTCATGATTTTTCAGACGGTCTAAATACCGTTACTCTTATGCTCACACATAAAAATACCATTAAAAAAACAGTGTCTCTGCTGCTGCTTGATGCAATTACTCCTATCATTGGAACTATCTCGACCTTTTTTTTCACTATTCCCGAAAGTTTACTAGTCGTGTATTTAGGTTTCTTTGCCGGATTTCTCATTTATATTGGGGCAAGCGACCTTCTTCCTGAAGCACACAGCAAACACAGCTCTTTTCGCTTACTTGGGTTGACTGTTCTGGGGGCAGCCTTTATTTTTTTAATAACGCGATTCACCTAGCGAGAGACATTCTTATTTTGAGTTAAAAAACATCAGAGTTTTTTCCCAGGTATTATAGTTGGTGTCTGCCAAAATAGGATATTGACTAAGAGACACAAAAACAAACCTGTCTGGAAACGTGCTGTCATATTGGAAATATCTCTGGACACTCTTTTTGCTATAGCTTTCAGGACATTTATCTGTTAGGGCAACAACTTCAGCAATTTCTTTTACTCCGGATTTGGATGTACTTACAACACAATCTGTGTTCTTTCCTAGAAGATCTTCCTCAACAGTTTTTTTTAAAGATGCTTGAGGGTCTTTTTTTAGCATTAGAAGATATTGACCGCTGGTACAATTTTCGCCACTATTGGGGATACTGTAGGCAATACACACTTTATTCATGCTTCTTGAGATAAAGACATCCACGGGCTTATTTTCAATTGAATCTTTTTTTCTCCACCAATGAGTCAAATAATTAAATGTTATTCCAAGCCTGTAGGAAGTAAATTTCATGGTCGTACCATAAATATCTGGCTCTTGCGGCTTTAATTTAGAACTGGTTGATGAGGAGGTAGCAATGATTTGGACCGCGTCGGGTCTTGAATCCTCATTTACTGCCGCCTTTACCGAAGATGTCATTCCAGATGATTTTTGATTGACTCTGGTTACAAAAAATATCAATCCTATAGCGTTTCCAATAAAAAATGCGCATGAGAATAAGACTAAAAACGGCAATTTTTTTTTGGGATGGAGATGATTTAATTTTAAAGCTGTGTAGTTTATTGGGGAAGATTGATTAGGTTCCATAACTTTCTACTGCTTAATAAGAGTCCATCTTTTGTTGTCTTTAAATACTACTGTGGCATCTTTATTCACAACGTCTATCGGGCCCAACTTGTAATAAGAGTATCCGTAATCATCTTTGGGAAGCGTGAAGTCGTATCCAAGCTCTTTTTTTTCTCCTTTGTTGATTGCGACGGTCCATGACAATTTTTGAGTTGAGGCATTTAGTTTATTACTGTCAGATAGGTATGGTGACGGATCAATCTTTCCTAAATAACCGTTATTTACGTCGGAATTTTTCAAATCCAGTCCAAAATGAAGGTGGGGACCAGTTGTTAAACCGGTCTCTCCTGAAAATCCAATAACATCCCCTTTTCCAACCATCTGTCCAACCTGCACATTAATCTTGCTTAAGTGACCATAAAAAGTTCTTCCTCCCCATAAATGTTCAAGTACGATAGTCGTTCCATAATTGGCTAATAACTTCGAAGGAAAGTCAATAATTTTACCGTCATCAACTGCAAGAACAGGAGTATTGTCGGGTAAACCAAAGTCAATGCCGTCGTGGGCTTTGACACCATAGTTTTTATAAGCGTCAGCAAGGGCAGGACTGTCGGGATTATCCCCAAACCCAAGAGTCACCGGAGCCTCCCCGGCAAAAGGCTTCCTAATATGAATAGAGGACTCATCAAATGAGACTATAGAAGGCTGCAGGGAAAAATTGCTGGAGTTGATTACAACAAAGCCTGCAGGAATAAGATCTGTTACAGTTCCTTCAAAATTTTCATCGGCTGAAATTGTAATCTTCATTTCATATGACCCGCTTGAATTCACGAATGTCGGACCCTCTCTTTTTAATGAAATGGGAGAGGCCGTATCTAAAACATCAAATGCACTAGGTGGGATAAGAGAACCACTGGTTTCTCCTTGAGTGTTTTTTAGGATATATGTCCCTGTGGTTTTTGGCGTGTAGGAAAGGCGATAGGGGGAGGAATTTTTTTCATCGCACTTTCCCTCCTTGATTGGTAACGCATCGCTTGCACCTGATATTGTATTTATAATTGAAAAACTGGGGTTACTCATGCAAAGCAGCCTCCCTTTATTATCAAGAAAAACCATATCGGAGATGTAGTTCTCTCCAGCTTTATACTGGGACTGTTGGTTGTTTATTACAATCGTACCTAGGTATACGTCTTTATTGATCAGCTCTTGTTGTGCTTGTTTAATCACCAATCTATATTTTCCCAGACTCATTTTTTTTGAAGTCTCAATCTGTATAGATTTACCAAACTTATCTTCTTTTAAAGTCACTTTCATGGAGACAGGCTTGTCTGCGCTGTTTTTTAGGTCAAAGTTGAGATCTTTGAAACTTTGAGCCTCCCCGTCATATTGTAAGATTATATTCTCACCAGGCGCGAAAATAGGATTAGTAAGTACCAGGGCAACAGGAGGCGGCAGGTTATTCTCCTTGTTACCTGCTCCTCCGATAAGATTTGAGAAAGCTTCTTGGGCATTAGACAAAAGCTTTGGAATATCATGACTATTTGCATAGGATACGATAAAAAATAGAAGGACTATAAAGAAAATTGTGGTGATTATTCTCATCATCTAATATAGATTATGCCTTATAGTTTGCCTATCTGTCAACGGCCCTTCTACCCCTCTTAAGGGAGGATATTTAAATTACACTTGACATCGATAAAAAACTCAACTATTCTTGAAATTAAGGATGGCTCAGACAAATAGCCAGAAAACAATGGAACAACCCCAAAAAAAGTGGATGCGCATTTTGCTTTTTTTAGCAATTCTTTTTTTCGTGGTCGGAGGAATTGTTGGCAACTATTTTATTATTCAGCTTATTGTCAACAACAAGACACTGACCCCTCCTCAGGATCTAGGGATCGCACAAGAAGCTAGTCAGGCTATGCCAGGAGTCGGCCTCTTTCCAGTAAAAAACACCATAAGTAGCGCCTCCTCTGGTTCCTGGAGCGCGCCTGCAACCTGGAAAGGTGGTAACGTGCCTCAAGCAACTGATGCAGTAAATATTGGAGCAGGTCACAACATCATTGCAGATGGACCAAATCTTGAAGTTGCAGGTATGACCATAAATGCAAATGCGAGCCTTGAGTTTCTTCCCGCCTCCTCAGTTACCCTCACAAGCTCTCATAATGTAATAGTTCAAGGGGTTTTAAAAATGCACCCGGCTACACCACTTGTTACGCATTTTTTGCATTTTATCGGTGTCAACGAAGGCAATTTCCAGGGGGGAGGAATGACGCCGATTGACAATGATATTGGCTTGTGGGTTATAGGGGCAGGGAAGCTAGATCTTACAGGCACGGCTAAATCAGGTTGGCTTCGTGCTACAGCGTCGATTAAAAAAGACGATAAAGAATTGACTCTTGAGAGCGCTCCTGCGGGGTGGCAGGCAGGAGACGAGATTGCCTTTACGCCCACTGCCTATGGCAAAACAGGCCCTGGTGATTTTGAGACCCGCAAAATTGTTGGCGTTGCCGGGACAAAGGTGAGCTTTGATACCGGGGCGCAAGCTGATCATCCAGTCGTATCTTTACCCAATGGCAAGAGTCTTGGGGCAGAGGTTATGAATCTCACGCGCAATGTTAGAATAGAAGGAAACCCTCCTCAATTTGAGGAGCCTGGGCCAGGACAGGTGAACACCAATGGCAGAACCCATGTGTGGATTCATAATGATGTTCCTTCTGTTCAGACGGTACAAAATGTACAAATTCGCTACACCGGCCCCCGAAAATATGACCTGGCTAATTCAAAGCTCCAAGGTGGTTTTGTCATAGGGCGTTATGGACTACATTTCCACGAATCAGGCGATACCAATGTCGGAACAGTGGTACAGGGCGTGGTGATTCGAGACAGCGGCTCCCATGGATATGTGCCTCATTCAAGTCACAGTATCACCTTCCGTGATGACGTGGTCTTTAACTCGCTGGAGGAGGCATATTGGTGGGATCAAAGAAGTAATGAGCCGGGCATAGGTCCTTGTGGGAGACGCTGTGCTAATGTACCCATTACCAACAATACTCTCTATGACCACGATATAGCTGCCCTTATTAAAGGCCCGGGATATCGACTGTCTGCCTTTATGCTGCTTAGAGGAACTGGAAACACAGCGCTAAACTCGGTGGCGGTTGGGGTACAAGGATTGAAAGAATCATCAGGATTTCAATGGCCAGAGGGTGCGTCAAGTCCAAGTTCTTGGAAGTTTGACAACAATGTCGCGCACAACAATGCTCATGAAGGCTACTTTGTTTGGGAAAATAGTGGAGAGCATCATGTTATCACCAACTCAACAGCTTACCATAACGGCGACGCCGGCATCTTTCAAGGTGCCTACTCCAACATATATGTTTACCAGAATATGGCTCTATATCAAAACAACTCCGACTCTAAGCACTCTGATGGGATGAGCGCAGAAGTTAACGACTTGGTTGTATCTCATGGTGACGCAGTTGGGAGTGCATTTACCATAGACGGCGCAAATATTGACGGCGGAGGATCTTCCCAACATGCTCTTGGTATAAATCATCATAATGTTCCACCTCATACACCCGTGCGTTTTTCAAACTGGAATATTACCGGCCTCACTGGTACGGCTATAGATTTTGACGACAACCCCACCGCCAATGGGCATTCGTCGGGTACTCCAACCGTTGCTGACTTTGTCTGTATTAAAGTCAACGGTCATAATCTTGATCTTGCGGATTTTTCGGTCACTTCAATCGATAAAGACGATGTCTTGAGAGTCCAGCAAACAAACGATGTAGCCTTCCAGCTTACTGTGCAAAACAATAAACTGGTTAAGCAGACAATAACGTCTTTCACAAGCTGCGGGAAATAAAAAGCTATAAAGAGAACTCTTTCTCTATTTTTTTAGCTAGGTCAATATCTTTTTTAGTAATCCCTCCTTCACTATGTGTTGAGAGAGTCACCCGGACTTTCCTCCAGCGGATATCGATATCGGGGTGGTGATTCACGCGTTCTGCTTCATAAGATATCTTGTCAACAAAGGCAATTGCCGCAGGAAAGCTCGGGAAAAGAAAGATTTTGTTAATTTCCCTGCTCTCTACTTCCCAACCTGTAAAGGAGGCGAGCTTCTTTTTGGCAACGGAGGGTTTAATCAACATAGACAACAAAAATAATAAATCGGGGATTTGTTTTTTTTCAGGCTCACTGATAGAATATCTATTCTATCATGCCAGAGCGGAAAAGAAAATATCAGGCGGAAAGATACTTTAAAAAAACTATTTTAAGGACGTTTGCGATTATTACGTTATCTTTTGCAACATCTGCTTCAGAAAATACAACTTTGCCAACACTTGCAACAGATAATCCAGCGTGCAGCGCAAGTATTTGGAAATATGTCCATGATCCAGAGAGATTAATTCCTGTTGGGCCAGACGCTTGCGTTGAGGGAGTAGGTGGGACGATTGTGTATAAGCATGAATCTGAAGATGGTGACACCTGGATGTTGGTTAAACCTGATCCTGGGTATGAGAGCTTATTGAATCCAAAAAATACCAATGACGGGAATTTGGTGGTTGAGGCAATTTGTCAAAATCCAAGCGCTGATGAAGCTTACTGTCAAGGTTTTACAAATAAGCTAGCTATTCCTCCTGTTGGGAGCCATGTATTAATGACTGGATGGCTCGTTGAAGATTTGAACAATAACAATTGGAGGGAAATACATCCTTTGGAGAGAATAATTGCACTTCCCCAAAAACAAGGTGTTTAATTTTTTTAATCTGGACAGTTAGTTACTCAGGCAAGAAGTAATCTAAATTAAAAACAATAGGATTAAATAGACCCTCGGCGGTAGCCGTAAAAAACAAGAATAAATTGATTCTTTCAAGAACTAACTATATTTACCCATTGTGCCTAAACTGCAGCAACAAGGAAAGATGTGGAGAATTAATAGGTGTCGATGCGAATACGAGAGGTGATATTGGTGCTAAATTTAAGCTCAGTTTTCATCTGAACTTTGTATGTTTTACTCCCTTTCTCAAGAACGATTGGTGGTGAGGACTGAGTCTGGGCTGTACCTGCATTGTTAAAAGTCAAATCAGAATACCATACCTGGTGATCGTCGGTGATGTCATAGAGACGAACAGATACAATTTGATTTGCATTAGGTACATAAACAGACACCTCATAATAAGCTGCTTTTATTTTTCCATACTGTGAGGAGTCGATGGTTACTTGTAATCCCGGGACGTCTTGCCAAGTATCTGATGCGCCAGTTCCTGAGCCAATCGTGACAAAATATTCCTTAACCTGATTATTTGTTTGCGGTGATGAATTAATTTGTGGGATTTGGCTTGATGTTACAATCGCCTGGGATAATGAAGTTTCTACACTACTTATTTTATCCGTACACGCTTGAGGACAGATATTTTGAGTTTGTCCGTCTGTTGCTGAGGATCTTTGCTGCGGGGAAAATATAGGAATATTAAAAACGGTTCCAAAGTTTTTAAATAACAGATAATCAAGAATAACAATATTTAAAAATAAAAATGATATGAAAAAAAGAGTGAACTTGTGGACGAAGTGATGCTCGGGGTGATACTCCATATACTCATGGTAGCAAAAAAACTCATGCAATTGATGGAGGAATTTCATCTCTTTTTTAACGAGAGCTTTCTAGCATCTTCAATATTAATTTTAAAGGAGTATACTTAGGCCGCTATGATTCCAGCTTTTTCTAATCCAAACGTGACTAAGACTGATGAGTCCGAAACTCAAAAGGTAAGTTATTGGCTTGAAAAATTATTTCAACAGGAAGAAGAAGGGAACGAAAACAAAAAGATAAAGAGGTTTACTGCAGAACAACCTTCTTTGCAATCAAATACTTATTCTGGAGAAATAGAGACCGCTCTTCAGACTCAGACAGAAGAGGAATTAATAGAGAAAAGTGGACGTGAAGACGCTGTAAAGCGCCACTTTAGAAAAATAGGCACAGATCAGAATAGATTGGATGACATGATGGCTCAATCAAACCGAATAATAATAAGCGCATCTTCAATGTTTCCTTGGGATATTTTCCCAAATACAATAAATGTTGAGGAGACACGAGTAACAGTCATTCATCGTCAGTTATTTTCCTCTCAAGTACATAGTGTTGATATTAAAAATATTTCTAATGTATTTATAGACACGGATCTTTTTTTTGCAGCCTTAACAATTGTGTCCGCTACCTTTGAGGAGAATAATATTAAGATTATGAAATTAAGAAAAAATCAAGCTATTCTAACACGGAGAATCATTGAGGGATTGCGAATGTTTATAGAAAAAGACATTGATACATCCAAATACACGACCGCAGATTTAATAAATAAACTAAAAGAACTTAGTACGACTACTACCGTATTTTAAATAAAATAATCTATAAATAATTTTTATAACGTATGGCGCGACGCATAATAAAATTAGAAGAAGAAATTCCAATAATTTGGAAAAAACCCCATAATAGTTCCAATTTACCCCATATTCGTACAATCAGCATTCTTCTTGACCAATTTATAAAAAGATATAGAGAACGACTTGAGATACAAAATATTATGATTGATTTGGAGACTGCCAAAAATACTGCTGGCTCTTTAAATAAAACCTTTATCATAAAACTCCATTTAAGACTCAAGGCAGGTAGAATTCTTATTGCAGAAAGTAAAAAAAGAAGTATTAGTGAGGCTATGAGAAACATAACGAGAGAAATTGATAATCAATCACGATCAACCGATCGCCAAAAGCACCACGACACTTCTCGTAAGCTGGGGTAAAAAGCGCAAAAGGTAGCAGAAAGATTAGGTTTCAAGCGTCTTGCCGTAAGCTTTTGAAAGTTCTTTTTATTTCTCGTCCCAGGGCGACATCAACTGGAAATAGTTACCATCGGGATCTGCAAATGTTGCAATCCACATCTTGGGGTCTTCTGATGGTTGATACGGTTCTGCAACAACGCTTCCTCCCAGTTTTTTAATTCTTCCAAACTCTCCTTTTACATCCCCTGTTTCAAAGTTAAACATTATCCTCTCAGGGTTGGTGCTTTTTCCGCTCACTTTGTCGTGTTGGCCGATGCTAAGTAATACTTTTCCAACAATAAATCCGTAATAATTCCCCTCAGACCAGTCAGGATCTTTCTGGAAAACTTTTTCATAAAATTTAGCAAGTTGTTTGGGATTTTCTGAAAAAACCAGTATTGAGTTTAAATCTAACATTTTTCACCTCCTTTCATAAAAGATTACATCACTGCTTTATCGGTTGGTAGTAAAGTAAAACGTTACCAGAGCTGAAAGTCTTTGTTTTAATTAGTTTTAGATCCAGTTTGCCTTTTATGTCAGTAAACAGGAGGTTGCCGCGCCCCAAAACAACAGGATTCACCATAATCCGAAATTCATCAACTAAACCCTTATCGATCAAACTTACTGTTAGGTTATTGCTACCATATATTGCGAGGTCTTTGCCGGTTTGCTTTTTTAGTTTCTTAATTTCTTCCACAATATTTTTTTTAATCAACCTTATATTTTTCCAATTGGCTTTTTCCTCAACTTTCGTAAGCGTCTTTGAAAAAACAATTTTAGGCTTAGTGTTCATCAGGCGCGCAACGATGGGATCAGTTTCTCTTGCGTGTTCAGTTGGCCAGAAACCTGCCATCAGCTCGTAAGTCTTTCTACCAAATAGTAAGATATCCGCTCCGCGCGTCTGTCTTATTGCGAATTCATCAAATTCCGCATCCACGTTATGCCAACTTAGATCATGATTTAGTCCTTCAAAAAAACCATCAAGACTTACCATCATGAATAAAAACACTTTTCTCATATGAGCTTATATTGAAGCAGGACGACTCCTGATTTAAACGTCTTTGTATCTATAAGTTTCAGTTTAGTCCCGTCCTTGATGTTTTTAAATAAAGGTTTTCCGTGACCTAAGATAACAGGGTGGATTAGAATTTGGTATTCATCAATTAAGCCAAGATTCGTAAATTGTTGCACGATGCTTGCGCTACCGTAGATCACCATGTTCTTGCCAGGCTGCTTCTTCATTTTTTCGATTTCTTTTGGGAAAATTTCTCTCATTAGAGTTGAATTATTCCACTCAACCTTTTTTAAAGACTTAGAAAAAACAATTTTGTGCATACTATTAAGTTTGCGGGCATATGCCTTCTCGCCCTCTGAAACATTAGGATTATCAGGTACTTTTGGCCAAGCACCAGCAAAACTCTCATACGTTACTCGCCCCAAGATCAGAGTGTCTGCTGAATTAACTAGAGCATCCTCATATTTTCCCATCTCCTCACCAAAGATATCCGTGACAAAATTCATCTCTCCCTTAGGCCCAGCAATGAAACCATCAAGGGTAACCCAAACTGTCACAATTAGTTTTCGCATTATTTTATTTTTTCAACTTAGAACATGCCATTTTCGTTGGGGGAATCTTTCGGCACTTGTTGGCCTAAATCCCACAACTCCACGATTTTACTATTCTTAAAGCGGAAAATGTGAACCACGGCAATCTCGGGTTCATTCGCTCCAAGCTGCAGGCGTGAATGAACAGCAACAAAGTCTCCGTCTTCAAGGATATGTTTAATGTCAAAGATTTTATTAGGAAACTTTTTCGCGTTCTCTTCCATTCCCGCGGCTAATGACTCCGCATCGCCGTCGAAATATGGATTGTGATGATTGAAGCTTTGATCAACATACTTATCATAAACCTCACGGATTTTACCGGACGAGACTAACTTAAGATAAGAAACAGCTGCTTCTTTGTGATTTTTTTTCGCCACGTTCATAGCTCTATTTTCTCACATTATTTTCCACCTTTTTTAAGTTTTCCAAAACTTCATCGAGGCGCTCGTTGCCCTCGCGCACTCCTACCTCCATTCCGCTTTGTATCATCCCGTCTCGATCCTCAACAGTATCAAAAGAAGCAATGCTTGTTACTTTTGTTTTACCGTCAACCTCTTCGAATTTAGCTGTTTGGACCGATACGTGTCCTGGGACCCCTTCGAATTCAAAAGTCCAAACAATACGCTCGGGCTCTTTGATTTCACGGTATTCGCCGTAGAACGCGAAGCTACTACCGTCAGGTGCGGTGTTGATCCAGCGCCACTTTCCACCGGGTTTAAAATCATTCTCTTCAATCTTAGTTGTGAAACCTCTCGGTCCCCACCATTGCGGGATCAGCTCTGGGTCGGTGTACGCCCTCCAGACCAGCTCACGCGGAGCGTCAAATACTCGCTCGATCGTGAATTCTTTTTCTCCCGGTTTTGCAGTAATTTTAGTTTCGTTTGCCATTTATTACTCACCTCCTTTGAATTGGTTACTTTAAACTTTCAGCAAGTTTATCAAATGATTGATTCCAACCCTGCTCCATATTGCTGAGGTCTTTATCACTGATGTTTTCAGTGCCGGAATGGATTAGTGTCATTTTGGTTTTACCATCTTGCTCTTCAAACGTAACTGTCAGTAACATCTCCATTGGAAAGCTCTCGCCTAATCCGTAGTAAGTAGCCGGAACTATGTTTCCCTTTTCATCGGCGAAACTATCAGTCGCTACAATTCTCTCCATCGGAACTATTTCTTTGTATGTACCAGTGCTCCAAAATTCTTTTCCGTCTGGACCGCGCATAACATTCAAGTATTTGCCGCCTACTTTAAAATCGATTTTTACAGCAGGCGCAGAAAAATATTTTGGTCCCCACCACTCCTTAAACATCTCTTCATCAGTCCATGCTTTCCAGACCAGTTCACGCGGTGCATCAAAAACGCGAACGATAGTTAATTCATTTCTATTTTGATCTGCCATATTTTTTCACCCCCTTCTTCCTTTCTGTTACTAATATTTTGTCCAATCTATCAAAACGCTCATCCCAAATTTTTGTCATTTGTTTAAGCCATTCTTCTAGTTCTGTCATTTTTTCTGGATTTATCTGGTAAATGCGATGTTGCGCCTGTTTTGTTACATCCACTAACTTTGCTTCTCGAAGAACTTTAAGGTGTTGCGAAATAGCCGGAGGCGTTACTTTAAATTTACGATAGATATCAGAAGCTGGTAGTCGACCCTTATTGGCGAGTAAAATTAAAATGTCACGTCTTGTTGGCTCAGCAAGGGCAGAAAAAATGTCCATGAATACATTATAAAGTAATGACTTAATTAAGTCAAGACTTAAATATGGTTTATCAAAAAAAGAGTTAGCGGGAAGGCTGGAGTAGACTCACTTTGTTTCCTTCTGTGTCATGAAACGAGACATACCATCCCACACCAGGAATATTAACCGGCTCACCAAGAACCTTACCACCCGCTTTTTCGACTTTCACCATGTGTTTTTTGATATCCTCTACATGGATGACAACTGAGGGATACTGATCCGGCTGATCATTGGACTTCATGAAAAAACCTCCATTGATGGCGCCGGGTTTCTTTGGGCCTTGCTCATCAGATTCGGTTGTGGTGGCAAGAACATAATCTCCCATTTCAGGACCTAATATTTGTGTCTGCCACCCAAACACATTGGTATAAAAATCAGCCATGCGTTTTTTATCCTCCGCTGGCATTTCAAAGTGAACAACAGGATTCATTTTCATAGAATTTCCTCCGTCTCATATGAACTATTAACATAAATTCCAAATCATTATAACAGATAACAAATATTTTTAGTGTCTAGAGGATGATGCGAGAACCTTTTATCCTAGGTTCTTTTCAATTTTCAAGATTGTATTCCAGTTGCGAGTGGTGATTTTTTTGCCATATTCCTTCTCAAGTTGTTTCATCAAATCAGTTGTTCCTCCACTTGAGGAGATATCAACCACACTGCAGATTTCCTGAGTAGAGGAGAGCGTGACATGAAATCGAGTATTTGGAGTTACTGTAACCATTTTAAATGGAGCAGATTTTACTAAAGTTTGGATTTGCGCTCCGGTGCGGAGAATTACGATGATTTCAAAACCAAAGGTTTCTTTGAGTCTCTCCTCTATCTTTTTTGCCAAGGTAGCCTGGTTTTTAATTGGAGTCTCAAAAAGTACATTCCCACTGGCAAGCATTGTTTTCACGTTGCTGAATCTCAGTAACTCAAGCGCTTGTCTCAACTTCTTCATCTTTATCATTGTATGACCGCCAACGTTGATACCTCGCAAGAATGCTACATATTTCATGGAGTGATTATACCAAGAAGAGAGATTCTTAGCCTTGAGGGATAATTGATGTTAGAAACTGTTTACTTCTTTGATTATGACGTCTTTTGCACGTCCAAAGGCGCAAGCTCCAGGATCAGATATGATTGAGCCATCCATCGCTTTTACAGAGACATGATTTGCTGCATGATAGTGAGGACTGTCGCAGTCTGGACCTGTTCTTAGCGCAAACTCAGTCAGGGGAATACTTTTACCTTGAAACTCTATCACTTTTATTTTTGGCTTCTCAGAGACCGCGGGTGTTGGAGGTGGTGGCTCTTTCCCTTTAGGATTGTTTTTTGTTTGATAAAGCAGAAAACTTGCAATTAAAACTGCGGCCAGTGTAATTATGCCAAAAGGGCCTTTTGCAAAAGCTGCTATGTTTGTTGTACTTTTAATCTTTCCCTGGTGATCCGCTTTTTCCAATTCTCCCTTTACTCTTGCTACTTCTAACTTCAGCTCTTTCCAATTTTTAAGAAAAAGGAGGAGTCTTTTCTTTCTTCTTTTTTCCTCCTCTGTGTTTTCCGGGAGATTCTCTGTTGTAAGTTCGATAATTTGAGCGTCTTGGATTTTTTCAAAACTGGAAAGAGTTTTTAAACAAGTTTCAAGAAGATTGTCTATTTTTGGATTAATTCCCTTTAAAAGAATCCTTATTGAAGCAAGCTTTTCAATTGAGGCTACGTTAGCCATTAATAATTTTTCAGCAGCCTCAAATTTTTCTCTTTGTTCGCTAATTTGCATGATGAGTATTATAGCGGAAATTCTGAAAACAGATTAATAGACTTTTTCAGATAATTAGTTATTTGCCTCATACTCGTTAGAAAAATGCTTTTTCATGACAAAATAACTGGCATATCAAGAAACAGACCATAGCGTTTGGCAGCTTCGGAGAGGGCGTTTTCTTCTGTGCGGGAAAGTTTCCTGAAGAGGTTGAAAATAACTACTATCTTATCTTTTTTAAGATTACGCTTCCAAGTACCAACAATCGCTCCATCAAGAATTATTACAGCGGTAAGTGCATTTCCCATTGCCAAAAGTTTCTCAACATATCTTTCTCCCCCAAGTGCGCTTCGGTCTTTATAGGCAATCGTATATTCATCAAATATTGATAACAAAAACGCTGCTTGATATTTTTGCTGCACAATTTTTGCATTAGGGGGAAACCAATAGAATTTATCGTCCAAAGACGCCTTCACTAAATGTGACTTGACCATTTCTAAGCCTTCCTTCGCATCGCTTGTGGAGAGTCCTGACCACCAAGTAAAATCTTTAAGCTGCGCTGGCCCGTGACTGGTAAAATATTTGAGAGTTAATCTGGCAAGAGCTTCGTCCCGACGTATTTTTTTAACCTTTGGCACACGTTTCTCCAAAAGCGCATAGGTGAACTGTTTCCCACGCCTTGGGCCGCTGCAAATGAGGGCTTCCAACTCCACATGACTCACAATATGGCCAAGCCGCTGGCCGCGTGCGGCGATCTTATTCTGCTCTAAATTTTCTGCCAGCTCTGCTCTCGTTAGATTATTTCCATCGCGTAAAGCTTTAGTAATTATTCTATAACAACGGGAAAGAAGTTTTGCATCAAGCTCTAGCTTGCGATCATAATGCGCAAGTAATGCTTTTACTCTCGGAGAGGTCAATTCAAGCATCCATAGAATATCTTCCGGAGTTATAAAATGCCAAGTTGGGCGCATAACGTGCGTACGCAAGATAGAGCCATCGTTAAATGCTTGTTCTACTTCCCGATCAGTTGCATTTTGGATGCGAAGTCCAAGTGACCACTTTGCAGCTGCATAATCTTGTGCTTGAACTGCTCCTAAATGAGAAACAACGTCATGAGGATTTTTGAAATCGGGTCGGGACAGATTCTGGTTAAGTAACCGTAAACTGGCGATATCTGAGCTTTTCACTACTTAATGATTATAGTGCACTTATTGATAGTCAAGAACTTATTTTAACCTTTTAAAGGTTAAATAAGCAGGTTCAGTGGTCTATCTTTGGCTCCCCTCGAGCTAGGATGGGCGTTTGAGCCGATCTATCATTTTGATTTAGGTTAAGCCTGGGCACGAGCAGGGGAGCGGCAAACAAAGATTTAAAACCCCTACCAAGATCAAAATGACGCACACCCAAGCCGCGTTTGGCATCTAACCCACCGACACCCACAGATCTGGATTTGGATACGGGGGTTTTGGTACGGGTGTAGCAGAAGTCGTACTTTTCACCAAATAATCGCTCTTCCGTTGCAGTAAATACTAGCTCCTCATAGTCAGGAGCTTCTCCTAAAACAGCTTCTACTTCTTCGAGGTTAAGCCCTCTTGAGAACTGCTCAACCATTAGCACCTGTTGTTTTAATGTCTTATTGTTACTGTCTGGTAAGAATAACTGATCTGGATTTATAGCAACCTCAGAAAGTCGTGAGGGAAGAGTTTCAAAAACAGGATAATCCTTATGCCATGCTGTCCAGAAGGGGAACCCTGCGTTTCTAAGAGTCTCTAATGATTGACCTTTGAGTTTATAAATGCGATAACCTGCCTCTATTAGCTTCGCACTGACTTCTATACTAAATAGTAGTCTTTTTTTTGGTTCCAACCTCCAATGTTCAATCGACATGGAGAAGAAGCATAACATACTATAGGTAGTTCGTCAACAGGTGGTTCAATTATACATAAAAACTGATTCATCATTGACATTTTTGTGTAACTCTTTTGGACATAAGATCCATTATAATACCTTGAATTAAAACTCTTTTAATCCTAAATATGAAGAATGTTATAGATAAGAACCAGATGCCAATTCTAAACACTTAATTATGTTCACCCTCAAGGAAAAAAAAATTCATAGTTTTTTTGAGATAAGTGTTTTTCTTAAAGGCCTTCACGCTCTTTTGGAAACCATTGGGGGCATTCTTCTTTATGTGATTAGTGCGGATACACTTACCATGTTTGTCGTAAAACTGACACAGGAGGAACTAAGTGAGGACCCGAATGATTATATTGCCCATCAACTTCTTCAATCTGCCAAACATTTTTCAATTGGTTCTAAATATTTCGCAGCTTTTTATCTTTTAAGCCACGGGATTATTAAGTTGTTTCTGGTTGCAGGGCTGCTTAGGGGTAAACACTGGGCTTATCCAACCTCCTTGGGGGTATTGGGACTCTTTATTGTCTATCAGGTATACCGCTTCACTTTTACTCATTCTTTGAGCTTAATTGCTCTGACCATCTTTGACCTTATTGTCATGTGGCTGATCTGGCAAGAGTACAGACTCATCCAGGCGCTTAAACCAAAAACTTGAAGCATTTGGTCAATTTAAAGAAATAACAATATTGCCGCCAAAGCTGCCATTCCGAAATCTTCTACTAAGGTCACTATAGTGAGAGGGACTTTGAGAAATGTTCCAAGACAAGCACATTGAAACTTCTCTTTCTTTGCCAATTTTATAGCAACACCTAAGCCGCTGAAAGCCATAACAAGAAGCTCTGCCCATAAAAGCTCTCGTGATTTGGGAATGATTATCATCGCAAGGCCGAAAAACAATTCAATAAAAGGATAGATATAGCCGTAGCTGTAAAACCTTTTTGCCAGAAGGTCATAAGTTGAATAGCCTTCAGCAAAGCCTTTCAAGTCCAGCAGCTTAAATCCTGAAAAAACGAGGAAAAAGCCAATCATAAAGTAAGCAATAGCTTTTTGCATTGCAAAAGCTGCTTGCTGAAAGTCTCTCAAGCTCAGCGTAGTAGCTACTAAAGTAATTAATGCAATAATTATCACAAGGGGGGTATAACCATTGGAAGGGGAAGGTTTATTCAGCTCTTCCTTCGTAACAAGCCTCATTCCACACTTTGGGCAATTACCAGGTTTATCCTTTTGCACTTCGGGATGCATCGGGCAGGCATATTTCATAATTGAATTTGATGTTTGGACCTATTTCTTTAAATAACCCAAGTAAAAGAAGATTAAAAACAAAACAAAGAGAAATAGTGATCTTACTCCGAGTAACCCTGGTGAAATGGCATATCCAAGAAATGGCACTGAAATATTATTGAGATAGAGATATAAATTGGCGATCGACCCAACAAAGGCTCCTCCTGACAAAAATTTAAAAACTTCCTTCCAATTTATTTTCATAATACTTTATCCTTGCTCGTACGCTTTCTTTAAATCTGCAATGACAATTTTTTTCATTTGAAGCATTGCTTGCATTACTCTTTGCGATTTTACAGGATCAGGACCACTCAATAGCTCGCCTAAGCCAGCAGGAACGATCTGCCATGATAGACCGTATTTGTCTTTAAGCCAACCGCATTGTCCTTTTTCTCCACCTTCCGAAAGTTTCTCCCACAGCTCGTCTATTTCTTCCTGCGACTCGCAGTTCACAAGAAAAGATATGGCCTCAGTGAATTTAAAGTGTGGGCCACCGTTTAGCGCTGCAAATTCTTGACCCTCAAGTTGGAATGACACAACCATTACCGATCCCTTTGGTCTTCCAGAGGCCTTTGCCCCAGCTTCATCATAACGGGAAACGTTCAAAACCTTGGAATTTTTGAAAATGGAGGTGTAAAAATTTACAGCCTCTTCGGCTTTGTCATCGAACCACAAGAATGGAGTAATTTTTTGCATAGAGTAAATTCTAACAAAAAATACGAGCTTTCGCTAATGTGTTTTATCTTTTGAGACGAGAGCGAAATCAAGTCCCACGATCATTTCACCTATGTTATGTAGAAGGATTTTAAGAAAGTTTTCAAACATTTATCCTTTCTTTTTGTATTCGTCATTTATTTTTACTCGAGCTTTAACGAGTTTTTTTATGAGTGGGATCGGGAGTTTTTTATCTAATGGAAACTGAACAGTCGCCTTGGCAGTTACATAATTTTTTAGCTCTTTTTTATATTCTTGTATGACAGGAGGAGGCAAATAGATTCCGATGTGTTTTGGCCACAGTTGAAAATAAACAAGTCGACCTTTATAGCCATAATACGGCATTCCGTAACTAATTTTCTCCTCTGCATCGGGGGCAACTTCTTTGATCGCTGCCCGAAGCTCTCTCAATTTTCCTTGATGTTCTTTTGGAACACTCGCAATGTATTCATCCACACTTCTGGGTTTCATAACTTGGTCAGAAAGATGTAATTGTTTCTCGCAAAATTAAGGTAACTGAATCAAGCCAATGACGTTGCTGTCTGCATCTTTTACGATTGCAGTTAGCTTACCTCCACCGACGTCTTTGACGTCTTGCTCCAATTGTGCGCCAGTATCTAATAATGACTGCAGACTTTGCTTGATGTCGTCTATATGAAAGTAGTCTGTCATCCCGTGTTTATGACCATTGGAATCTAATCCTATTTCTTGGTCTCCGACCCTAAAGCCAACATAATACGCATTATCCGCGTAAGGCTCTACTCCCAAAAGCTTGCTGTATAGCTTCTTTGCTTGAGCTATATCTTTAATGGGATAGATGATTGTTTTGATACCTTGATTCATACTGGCCAATTTTATATCTTTTCAGTTTAACTATCAAGAGCTCTCATTTGTAAAAAAACGCGTAAATCTTACTTGTAGTAAAATAGACTTTATGGCTTCTAAGAGATCTCTTATAAAGGAACCCAGCGCCTGGCTTCCAATCGCGTTGTCGCTTGCTGCTTTGGCGACAATGCTCATTTTCTTTGCGATATTCGGCGTTCCCGCTCGTGAGGTGGATGAAGGAACGGCTGCGCACCTCTTTCAGATTTGGTTAGTTCTTGAGGTAATGATGGTGGCATTTTTCGCGATCAAATGGTTGCCACAGAGACCAAGGCAAACCCTAGTAGTCCTGGCGCTCCAAATTGCTGCTGTGATTGCCGCTTGTACTCCTGTTTATATTCTTCAACTTTAACATCCCACCATCCAACTCACTATATTTTAAGAAGTTCAAGTAGCTTATATATAAGCAACGCTGGCCAAACGACGGCTTTTAAAACCCCAAATACTCCCATCCAGAAACTTGTCGCATGTTGAATATAATAGAAAACCGCTCCGACAAAACCCAGTCCATAAATGGCACCCGAAGAACCATTATTCATTTTATGCCATCCTTTATGCATTCTGAATTAATCGTATCATAACGTATTTCCTATTTCCATCCGTGCTCCGAGGGCTAGATGATGTTCGAACTTTTATGCCCAAATTTAATATGCTCTGAAGGTTAATAAAATATTGATAAAAGTTTTATCAGGAAGTTTTGATTTATCATTTTGAACAAATCCAAGTCCTACATAATCTCCCTGTAGATTAAAAATTGCTCCCAGTTGATTATTCTCTAAAGTATATTGACCAGGCTGAGTATAACTCCCGGCAACTACAATTCCCTTGATTGAACCATCCAGATATTGGACAAGCTTCTTCCCATCACCTCCTACTTTATTAGGTAAATTTCCCGTGCCACCTCTGTAAATAAAATTATGAATATAGTAATCATTTCCAATCTTAGTAAACCCGTAGGTTTCACTAAAACTAAAATCTCTCCCTTCCGCGAAATTTGAAGTGATAGCCTTAAAAGTAATTCCGTTATTCGCCGAAAATGTACCATATAATTCCTTTCCACCTTCGGCACCTGATCTAACGGACACATTAACTTCACCTAGTTGAGCCGGGTATTTGAAACTTATGCCGAGATCTTTATTATTGTACGTTTTCCAATTCGCTGTTTCATCTAGAGTTGTAGTTGGAGAAGCAGAAACCGTTGATTCTACAGTTGGAGAAGGTTGGTAAGTTTGTTGCATATTTTGCTGAGATACTTGATTACTTATATACCAATATGTTCCGAGGGATGAAAGAATCACAACTACTGATGCGAACGCTAACAATGCTAAAATTCTCAAGAATGGTGTACCGTGAGGATTGAGGGGTTGCACTGGTTCCATAGATTAAGAATATACCAAGAATTGGATTAAGTAAAATCAAGAAAGAGAGTAGTTTTTTCCTCCGAGGGATAGACAATGTCCGAACTTATTTTTCCTCCGTTACTTATTATTCATAAAATCCTTTTGTTATACTAAAGACAGAAGGGATAGGAGGTGAGAATATGAAAGAGAGCACATTTAATCGAATGTTCGCATATTCAGCCATTCTTGCAGGTATATTTGCCTTTTTCTACGCATACTATTTTGTTATTGCTAAAAATGTGACACTTTATAGTCTATTTTTACTTCTCTTCGGTTTAGCAGCCTTGGAGGTAATGGTTGGACTATTTGGACGACTTAAATCAATAAATGAGGACATTGCTCGTCTTGCACTAGTTCTTGGAGTCATCGGAGCAACAGGAATGGCAATTCATGGAGGGTACGATCTGGCAAATGCTATAAATCCTCCTTCTGTAATGAATACATCCCTGCCCAGTCAAGTTGATCCACGAGGTCTTTTGACATTTCTGTTCATGGGGTTTGGAATAATAAAAATATCTTGGCTTATGTCAAAAGATAAAAATTACACAAAAGGACTTTACCGGACAGGTTTTATTACAGGATTACTACTATTGGTAATTTACATTGCGAGAATGACAGTGTTAGATTTGAAAAGTCCGGTACTCTTGTATCCTGTGCTTGTAAACGGTCTTATTGTCAACCCTTTATGGTACCTGTGGCTGGGCTATTCAATGCTAAAAAAGAAGTAAAAGGATGAGAGTATCCAGAAAATAATAGACGTGAGTCGTAGATGGGTTACTCTGTTAATTGGCCTGTGATAGAGTTCTATACTATTCTTGGCTCTGCGAGCTAGACGACGTTCGAACCTATTTTATGAATAATGAAATTAATTACTGCATTCCTACTTTTCAACCATAGAGTTATCACTACTTGATAACTCTGAATATAAAGCTCGTTCTTGAAGGAGTAGTTTCTTCTATTTTAATTTTTTCAAGCTTTATTTTATCTGTGTCTATATTCTCAAATAGTCTGAGCCCTTTTCCAAGGAGAACTGGCACGATATCAAGGTGAAATTCATCACAGAGCCCGGCATTAAGACATTGCTGAATCGTACTTGCACCACCAATCACCTGTATATCTTTATTATCAGCTGCCTTTTTTGCTTGTGAAATAGCAGTTTCAATACCATCTGTAACAAAAGTGAACTTTAATGTATCTGTTTCTTTGTGGTGTTTTGCAGGAGGCGTATGAGTTAAGACAAAAATAGGAACTTGGAATTCATAATCCACAGCGTATGAGTCAGGGTCACCCATCTCAAATGCATGTTTTCCCATAACCACAGCACCAGTACTATTAATTGTCTTTTGAAAGCTAGCAACATCGTGAAGTTCACTGAGATCTGAATAGAGCTTCTCTAAGCTCCCATTACAGTCATTAATGTATCCATCCAAAGACATGGTCATACCAGCGATTACTTTTCCCATAATGGAATTATATCAAGAAGGTTCGAGCGTCCTGCCAGGGTTTCTTTAAATTTGAGGCTAAAAATGTCTGGCTCCCACTGGTAGACATGTTCAGGAACAGAGAGATTGAATTGAATATAACACTCAATGAGTTGAAAAGAGTAGAGTTTTTGGGTTTTAATTATGTTTAATCTTTGCTCCCCTTGTGGAATTGTATCCGAACTGTAGTTTAGATTGAATAGTCTCTTGTAAGCAAGATAGACCTAGTCCATCTGAATGATTTGTATGAGATTCCCGCATGAATCATTAAATACAGCAATTGTTGATCCCGTTACTTTTGTTGGTTGCATGGTAAACTCTACGCCTAGCTCTTTTAGTCTTTCATACTCTTTTTGAATATCCTCAACAAAAAATTGTGTAGCAGGTATTCCTTGCTTTAAAATAGCTTCTTGATACTGCTTAGCTGCAGGATTTTCGTTAAGTTCAAGAAGTAATTCAGTACCATCTTGTTCGTCAGGCGAAACAACAGTTAACCATCTATATTGTCCAGCAGATATATCTCTTTTTTTCACAAAACCTAAAATCTCAGTATAAAACCTTAGAGCTTTCTCTTGATTGTTTACAAATACTTTTGTTACCTTTATTTTCATGAACTGATTATATCATAAGGTTAAAAATAATTCAGGGTGTATATATTTAGATTGTCAGAACAGGCTAAATAGTGTTGCTCCCCCTGATTGACTTATTCCGCAACAGAGAGGTTGAGATAGATGAGAGTTTAGAGAATCTAAGAAGATTCCCTTTTATTGTTTCATAGGAGAAGGGCAATGAAAATCGTCAATCATCCAGTTTATTCCTGATTTCAATAAATTTATCGTAATAACTAGGGTTGATTTACTCCCACTGTAATATCCACTCACAGTCATAGTAGCTTTATCTCCGCTCATACTTGGACTGGAATAGTTATAATCCTCAGGATTTAAGGGATTTTGACTACAAGTCGCCAAGTCATATCCTTGTGCTGTTTTAATTGAATTGACGGCATTAGCTGTAAGATATCCCTCATTTGCCAATATGTTTGAATTTTTTTCAATACCAACAGGAGGGTTAGTAATCCATTTTTTGTAAAAATCTTTCACTAACTTCTCAATTTTTGCCGTTTCATCAACTGTTGGACTTATGCTTGGATTAGAAACAGTGGTTCCCACTGTTTGACTAGGTTTATAAACTTGTTGTTGAGTTTGTTGAACCATCTGATTACTTATATACCAATAAATCCCCAACGAAGATAAAACTGCGATAAGCAAGGCAAAAGCAAGAAGAGCTGAAACTCTAAGAAAAGTTGTACCGTGAGGAGTGGGAGGCTGAACTGGTTCCATAGATTAAGAATATATCAAATACTGAATAAAGTAAAATCAAATTGAAAAGTATTTTTTACTCCGAGGGTTGGAGTTGTTATTGTATTGATTTAGATTGTTTGAAGGCTCTAAATTATATTTTGCTCCCCCTAGTTGACTTATTCAGTAACAGGAAAATAGAAATAGATGAGAGCTTATATTTTATTTCCAAACATAATCCTCAATTACTACAAGCGTTCATCCAGTAATATAACTTCTCCATAGAAATAAGAAATATCGTTTGACAATACATTAAGAATGCTTCTTTTTATTCCTCCATTTATTCCTTTCTTCCGGCGTATTACTCACGATTGAAGTATATCAAAAGAGGATTGCTGGGACTAAATTATTTCCTTCTCCACTTTGATATTATTTTTTTGCTGGGTTAACAAAAAATTCCAAAATAAAACCCCCAACAAATAATACGACACCAAGTACTAAAAGATAAGAAAGTAAACTTGGTACAAAATATAAAACCAAAAGGGCAATACCTGCTCCCGTAACTGAATGTACGAGTGCGTGTGGCTTCATGCATTCTTTGAACATCGCATTCATATTCATTAATATCACCTCCTTAAATAAAGTCTTGCAGAAAACTTGAAGAAAATCAAACTGAACATAAAATTGCTCCGAGGGCTAGACGACGTCCGAACTTTTTATTTTTTTTAAATAATCAGAAGCTTTTAAAAGTAGCACATAGGAAGCGGCATGATTTATATCCCTTCCGATAGCTTCAATCGCTTCTTTCAAAGGCATTTTTACAATCTTCATAGTTTCAGTTCCTTCTCTGTTGTACTTCTTAAACTTCAAGTCTTTAGCAATATACATATAACCTGGAGAAGTTAAGACTGAGGTAAAAGGGTCAATCATTCCTATATATATCCACTCGCCAGCCTCGGCTCCGATTTCTTCTTTCAAATCTCTTTTGGCTGCTTGAAGTTTATCCTCCCCTGGTTCAATCGCACCACTGATTGCCTCAAGTGACCATTTTGAAATAGCGTATTTAAATTCCTCAATAAGATAGACATTACCTTTATTATCAACTGGAAGGACAGTGACTCCCTCTACTATTTTTATTGCAATATGGGTTCCGTCTTTGCCGTCTGGTCTTACAACTTCATCTTCAGTGAATTTAATCCAAGGCTTTTGATAAATAGTTCTACTTGATTTAACCTTCCAAGGATTCTTCTTCATGCAGAGATTATATCAAGAAGTTTAAATTATTTTTTAACGGAGACTATGAGGGAAACTATGGAGATAATTAAAGAAAGAAAAGCAAGAATAACTGTCCACGTACTACTAAATAATTCTATATGTAGTTTTAATAATCTTTGAAGGTAATTGTATACATCTGCCCGAACCTGTATAGATTGGATTTTGGAATGTTCATATGTTTGCTTATCAATATCAGAAACTACATCAACGTAATTTTTTGTAAGGATTTTCCAACCTCGCCAAAGAGCTTTAAGAAAAGAGAGCATAACAAATTATTTATATAAAGCCTGTCGCAATGCTCTAAACTATGTTTTGCTCCCCCGGGTGGACTCGAACCGCCAACCTTGCCCTTACAGTTTATCTTCTGTTACCAGAAGGGCTGGACTATCTCTTATCCCGATATAATATTGGGATCCGGGTGTATAGTCTCTACACATTTCTGCATTCTCACAATAGAACGCAGGTTAGCTCGGGATTATCCCTCAACAAGTTTGGGACTTCCCCGAATTAGCCCGGTTTTTCAATCCGAATTGCTCCGAAAAGCTGCCTTTTGACAGGGGCCTGCTCTACCGATTGAGCTACAGGGGATTCAGCCTATTTTAACACCAAAAAGTGCGTATATCCAGCCCATAATTTTTCTATGCGTATCGGAGTCGCTAAATCGGATTGAAAAGACTCCGTATTTATGAATATTCTTTCGTACTTTTTTACTGTATGTTTTGTTTTTAGCGATATACGTTTTGTGAAATTGATCCAAAGGGATACCGGTCAATTTTGACCAGAATCGCTTTGCTGATTTTTCATTTAATTCTTCATGTAGCCAGATTGCTCCCCGAATTCTTATCATGGGAATCCCTGTAAATTTTAATAACCAATCTATCATAAATTTAATTAATCTAGGATCCGCATTTGAAAAACCTCCGTGACCATCGCGAGACTTATCTCCTTCGGCAACATATAAAGCGATTCCGACAAGAAATTTATCTCTATTTGAAATTACGCCCAGTTTCCTTTTAGCTTGGTTTTGAATCTCGAGCGTTCTTTTTATTCTTTTTTGGCGTTTGTTTTCAGCAGCTACAAGAGAGCCTTTTTTCTGGCCAAACTGTCTATTTAACAATAATTTCTTCTCTTGTCTTTTAGTCAATTTTGTATCTTTACACCATTCGCGTATTGTGCTTTTAGAGACGTTGACATGAGTAAGAATTTCTCTATAAGACAATCCTTTCCTACGAAGAGCTCGCGCTTGCAGTTTTTGTTTCAGTAAGCCCGAATATCCCATGCGTTTATTGTAATTGGCGAACCATGGATTATTAATTGAGTAGTACTATTTTCTTTGTCCCGACATTAAAGATGGGGAAACGGGGGTGGAAAGACACATCCTGAATTGGTAAAATATATAGATGGAAGTGGAAAAAGAGATAAAAAAGCTTACTTTGGGGCAAAGATTCAAAAAGTGGTATAGAAACCTTCCCGAATCAAAAAAATACATCGAATTTTTTAGCGCTATACTTGGTGTTCCAGTTCTTTTAACCGTGCTCATTTTAAACTACAACAATCTTAAAGGAGGTAATAATCAGCCAACTCCAATTCCAACTCCAAAAAGCAGTGTGACAATAATCCCTGTGACAGTAGATAAGAGTGCTTCTCCCACACCAACGTCTGTACCTGAATGTAAGAAGGAAGTTGGGCCGATCGAAATATCCTCACCTACAGAGGATCAGACTGTTACGCAATCACCAATTTGTTTTGGCATTGAATATAACGATAAAAATTATTGTTCTGTAGTCTGGGCTTATCGTATCGACAATAGTTCGTGGTCTGATTTTACCGATAAATCAATCTGTCTTTATAATCTGACTAATGGAGCTCATAAATTTGAGCTAAACGTCAAAAGCGTAGTCTCAAATAACCAGACCAATTTGGTCAGAAACTTCAACTATCAAGGAGCAACCAATCCTACTCCTACTCCTATTTCTACGCTTACACCAACTCCTACACCGAAATAATAGGTTATAATTTTAGCTTAACTTATGAAAAAAATTCTGGTCACCGGAGCATTTGGTCAGATTGGATCCGAGCTGACTCCGTCTTTACAGAAGAAATATGGAGCCGAAAATGTTGTGGCAATAGGCCATAAAAATATTCCCAAGGACTTCCAAGGAATTGTTGAGAAGGCGGAAATAAATGACTCAAAGACTCTTGAGTCCCTGATTAAAAAGTATCAAATAGCAGAGATTTATCATCTGGTTTCCCTTCTTTCAGTCGGGGGAGAGGCAGAACCCGATTTATGCTGGCAAATAAACATGGGCGGTTTAAAAAATATTTTGGATCTCGCGCGTCAATATAAATTGAAAGTGTTTTGGCCATCGTCAATCGCCGCCTTTGGTCCAACCACTCCGGTAGATGATACACCGCAAA
>OBEQ011489688.1_pt1 | contig 59089 bp, 59 predicted proteins | sample 1670901 | NCBI WGS metagenome assembly OBEQ01 (sample SAMEA104232315, study PRJEB22302) | groundwater metagenome | biome: forest; feature: aquifer; material: groundwater | place: USA | collected 2011-08-07 | depth 5.4 m
AAAAGATATTTTTGGTGTGGATAACTCGTGAAAATTAAGAAGTTAAAGTGAAAACTAAAAAACCTTGCAGTACTGCAAGGTTTTTTAGTTTTCACTTTAACTTCTTAATTTTCACGAGTTATCCACACCAAAAATATCTTTTTCGGTAAAAGTAGGCCTTGTTTACTTTTTTTGTTTTTACTATAATGGAATAATTTATTAAATTTTTATAAACTTTTTTTATTTTCATGGAACTTACAATCACAAAGCGTGATGGCACACACGAGTTATTTAATGCCGACAGGATTAATCGCTCCATTGAGCGGGCGGCTTATGGAATGATAGACCCCATTGCCAAAGTTACCCAAGTTGCCACTGACACCAAAGTTACTTTGTACGATGGTATAACCTCAGAAGAATTGGACCAAGCTACTATCAATGCCGCGGTACAAAATATAAAAGAAAATCCCGACTATGACAAAATTGCAACACGCTTATTGTTGAAAACCGTTTACAAGCATGTATTAGGAGACTACAATGAGGACCCAACCCAATTAAAAAAACTCCACAGAGAACATTTTGCAAACTATGTAAGAAGCGGTGTCCAAAACGGAGTTTTGGACGAACGAATGGAGAAAAATTTTGATTTAGAGAGACTCGCCAATGTATTAGACATTTCCCGCGATGAATTATTTATTTATGCGGGTCTGTCCAGTTTGCTTGGCCGATATTCGGTAAAAGATAAAAATCAGAAACCATTTGAAACTCCTCAGTATTTTTTCATGCGGGTTGCCATGGGTATGTCTTACAACGAGAAAGACCCCAACGAATTCGCCGTAAGGTTCTACGAAAAAATGTCCCATCATGAATATATTGCTGGCGGTTCTACCAATATTGGCGCAGGTACGCCAAACCCTGCTCTTTCCAATTGTTTTTTACTGGAAATCCACGACGATATGACGCATATTTCAAAATCAGTGGCCGATGTGATGCTCTTATCAAAATCTTCCGGGGGGCTGGGCGCTTCTATTACTAAGCTACGCGCCACCGGTTCGCCGTTATCAAGCAACAATACCACTTCTTCGGGTCCCACCCCTTTTGCCAAAATTATTGATACGGCAATCAGGGCTATTCAACGGGGCGGGAAGAAAAAAGGCGCCCTTTGTTTTTACATGGAAAATTGGCACATAGATTTTCCTGATTTTGTTGAATGGAAGCACAATGCCGGCGACGACTATTTAAGGATGCGAACTGCCGACACTGCTGCGTACCTTTCTGACGAATTTATGAAAAGGGTTGAGGCAAAAGCCGACTGGTATATGTTTGACCCCAAAGAAACACCGGATTTAAATGAATTGTACGGAAAAGAATTTTCAAAAAGATACAACGAATATATCGCTATGGCAGACCAAGGAAAGCTAAGAACTTTTAAAAAAGTGCCAGCCACCGAGCAATACCGCGCCATCTTGGTGGCACTGCAAACAACCAGCCATCCGTGGCTGGTATGGAAAGACGCCATTAATTTACGCGCCTTAAATAACAACACCGGTACCATTCACATGTCCAACCTGTGTACGGAAATTTGTTTGCCCCAGGACAAGGATAATATTGCCGTCTGCAATTTAATCTCCATTAATATCGCCACTCATTTAAACAAAAAACAAATAGACTGGCAAAAACTGGAAGAATCGGTAAGACTCGCGGTCAGACAATTAGATAATTTGGTTGATATTAATAAATTGCCGGTGCCAGAAGCCGTACGGTCTGATAAAGAAAACCGAGCCATTGGACTTGGTGTCATGGGTTTTTCAGATACCATTGAGCAGTTGGGAATTCCTTACGATAGCCCGCATGCCTACGATTTTACCGATAAAATTTTTGAGTTTATGAGTTATATGGCTATTGATGAGTCAGCAAATCTGGCAGTCGAGCGCGGGAGCTATCAAAATTTTGGCGGGTCCGAATGGTCAAAGGGGCGCGTACCAATAGATACTATGGAAAAATTAGAACTAGAACGTGGCACTACCATTGATGTAGATAAAAAATCAAAACAAAATTGGCTTGACTGGGAAACCCTCCGCGGCAAGGTGAAAAATGGCATGAGAAACGCCACTTTGATGGCTGTTGCGCCAAATGCCAATATTGGTTTGGTGGCAGGAACTACTCCGGGAATTGATCCACGATTTGCCCAGGTATTTTCACGAAATAAAATTTCAGGAAAGTATTTGGACATCAACCATAACTTAGTAACCGAATTAAAAAATATGAATTTGTGGGACATGGTAAAAGATAAGATTATTGAATTGCAAGGAGATATTTCCAGCATTGAGCAAATCCCACCGCATATTAGAGAAATTTACAAAACGTCGTTTTCTGTTTCGCCGTACGCTTTTGTGGAAGTGGCTGCCAGGGCTCAAAAATGGGTTGACCAAGCATTGTCGAGAAACATGTACTTAGAGGACCGTGATATTGAAAAAACCATGGACATTTACTTTACCGCTTGGAAAAAAGGCTTAAAATCAACCTATTACTTGCACATGAAACCACGCCACACTGCCGAACAAAGCACCGTGGCTGTAAACAAATCGGCAAAATTGGGAAAAACGGGATTTGCATCGGTGTTTAAGAAAGTTGAAGAAGTTTCAGTAGTAGAAACGGTTGTAGAAAAAGTAGAAATGGTTACCGAAGTAGTAAAAGAAGAAGTAATTGAAAAGGAACAAGAACAAATCGTTGATGCAAAGCCCGTCGTAATACCAACTGAAACCGTCTCACATCAAATTTTCTCAAAAGTGCAAACGCAACTGCCAACACCAGTATCCAGTATCCAGCATCCAGCATCCGCTACTCACGAACATTTCCAAACAAAAATAATTGATGGTAAGGTGTACAAAATCCATATGCCATCGGATCCGCAAGAAAATTTCACCTGCGACGGATGTCAATAAAAATATCAGAAACACAATGGAAGGAGAGCCAAAACCAGAAAAAAATGAAATATCCGAAGAGCTTTTTAATAAGATCGACGGATTATATGATTTATGGGAAGAGACTGAAGGAAAAGAAGTAGAAAAATTACAACAAGAAAAGAAGTATTGGGGTTCGGTCTTTAGTAAGTTTAAGGAATATTTAGAAAAGCTTAGTATTTCAAGTGAAGACGCCGACACTTACATGAATACAAAGCTCAAAAGAACTTTCAACAGTATTGAAGAGATAAAAAAAGGAAATAACTTTGAAAATAATTAATAAAATATTATGATCCTAGGAAAAGCATCACCAGAAGATATTCACCCAGTTAAATATGCAAAGCATAATTTTGTTTCTCAAAATTATTTAATTGGGTAAATCTTCATGCTGTGCGCTGGTGGCAACAAAAAATTGACTTTAATAGCAAAAACCAATACATTTAATCCATGCCAAAAGCAACGCAACAAATCACTAAAAAAGATATTGAACAACTGCTGAATAGCCAAACTATCGTGATTTTGGATGCGGTAGACGAAAAAATATCGGGGGTAAGGGCAGACTTGGTAAGCTTAGAAATAAAGATTGATAAAAAATTCGAAGCAATGGAAGAACGATGGAATAGAAAATTTGATAAACTAACCACGACGCTTGATAAGTTTTTAAAGAAGATGATGGATATGCAAGATGAATTTGCTATAATGAAACACGATATTGTTAAAATGAAGAAAATAATTAGGGAAAAATTAGGAGTGGATTTAACATAATATCTATCCTTCGACCCACAAGAAAACTTCACCTGTGATGGGTGCCAGTAATAACTAATTAATAAAAGATAATATGCCAAGAAGCATAGAATCACAACCAAACCCAGAAGATGAAAAAGAAATTTATGATTTTATGCCAGACAAACCAGAAAAAGAAAAATCTGAAGAATTAAAATCAACAATAAAAAAAGAAAACACCCAAGAATTAGGAGAAAAAACTAAAGAAACAGAATGGGTAGGAGAATCTAAAACAAAAAAATCCGAAGAAATAGAAAACACCAGAAAGAGAACTGAAGAGTTATATCAACTAAATGATGAGGAAAGTGAAACAGTTTTATTAGAAATTGAAGAAGCCGAAAAGAAATTGGCTGATGCAAAAAGCGAGTTTGAATTTGATAAAAAATTAACTCAAACTTTTTTAGGAAAAGCCCTGACCACAGTCCTTTCGGTAGGAACTTTAGTTTTAGGCCGTGGAGTAATTAGGGCCAATATAGAAATTTCTGAAGGAAATGTCAAAATGGCTGAGTTGAATTTAAAATTATTAAAACAAAAATTAAAAAATAAATAAGAGATAAAAAATAGTATGATCCTAGGAAAAGCATCACCAGAAGATATGAATCTTCACCCCATGCGCTACCAATGGGCGTACGACTTATATAACCAAGCGGTGAGAAACACGTGGTTTCCCCATGAAATCGCATTAAAAGAAGATTTAGAAGACTGGAATAAAATGACCGAAGATGAGCGCCACGCGGTAAAATTCACCATGGCCTTTTTTAATCCTGCTGAATTGATTGTTAACCGTTCCATTGCTTTGGGGATTTACCCCTATTTGAAAAGCCCCGAATGCCATTTATATTTGGCCAAACAAATGTGGGAGGAAGCAAACCACTGCGTAGCCTTTGAATACGTGCTGGAAACTTTTCCCTTTGACCGGGAAAAAATCTTTTCGGTTCACTTAGAAACTCCTTCTATGCAAGCTAAAGAAGCTTATGTGATGAAATATTTAAAACGCATGACTGAAGACAAGCTAGACATAGAAACACCAGAAGGCAAAAAAGATTTTATCAGAAACTTAGTGGCTACTAATATTGTGATGGAGGGCATTTGGTTTTATTCGGGATTTATGGTGGCTTTGTCATTTAGACAACGAAACCAGCTACGAAATTTTGGCAGCATGGTGGACTGGGTTTTGCGCGACGAAAGTTTGCATTTGAAATTTGGCATACAGTTGATACAAACCGCGCTTGAAGAAAGTAATGAATTATTGACCGAAGAATTTGCCAATGAAATAAAATCTATTGTGGTAGAAGGCGTAAATATTGAAAACGCCTACAATAAAGATTTATTCCCTAACGGAATTTTGGGATTAAACGCTGACTACGTAAACCAATATGTGCAGTATGTGGCAGACCGAAGACTGGCAGAACTTGGTTTACCAAAGCAATATGGCGCCACCAACCCCGCCAAATGGATGTCTACAGCAACTGATGTATTAGAATTGGTAAACTTTTTTGAACAGCAAAACACCAAGTATGAAGTAGATTCAGGCCATACCCAAAAGAATCCTTCGACAACGCTCAAGACAGGCCAAGAAAAAGAACCCGTGTAAATTAAATCAAAGACCGCGTACTTCGCGGTTTTTGGTTAGCAACAAACCGCTCATTAAAAATAACTGGAGGGCGTATGAAAAACTTCTGTGAAAATGTCCGCTGTGGCCAGTTTCGAATACTACATAGAGACAAAAAGTCAGGAAAGTATATCTGTGTGCCATGTAAAAATAGCGAGACGTCAAAGGGCTTTTGTGAAAACGAACGTTGTTGTAAATTACGCAGATTACACAAAAACAAAAAGTCAAGAAAATATCTTTGTGCTTCTTGTAGTAATCCCCGTAAAATTTGCTCTGGATGTGGGAGAGTCCGACCCGTGGCAATGAGTTACCCCAACATTCTCTGTTCTGCCTGTTATCAGAAAAGCCCCTGGAATCGCGAAACTTGTTCAAAATGCAAAAAAAGTAAGGCTGTGTTCACTCATGATGAGTTTGGAAATCCCATATGTCGCAGCAGAGTCTGCAGGAGAAAAGCGGGAAAACCGGTCACCAAAAGAGTGTACGCAAATGTTAAAGTTTGCTCAAAATGCCAAAAGCCAAAACTCGTGTACACGAGGGACGCATTTGGGCCCATTTGCCGCAGCAAAGTGTGCAGAAGAAAGAAAGGCATGCCCCCAGAAAATCTACCACCCACAGAAATTAAAGAGACATTAGGGTATACCATCACCAGCCCTGGGTAAATCACCAGGGCTTTTTAAATTAATTTTTTATTGATAGGATGATACTATGATTTTACTATCAACCCCTATTGATGAGTTGCCGAGAATTGGGCTAGCATACCAAAAAAAGTTAAAAAAACTTGGCATTTATACTATCCAAGATTTGCTATTTTATTTTCCCAGCCGCTACGAAGATTTTTCTAATATTATCTCTATTCGTAACGTAAAAAATGGGTACACCGCATGTGTTCAAGGTGAAATTATTGAAATAGGGACCACAAAAACGTTCAGAAAATGGATGGATATCACCGAAGCAGTATTAGAAGATGAATCGGGCCAAGTAAAAGTCTTGTGGTTCAATCAGCCGTACATAGAAAAATCCTTACAAGAGGGTGATTTTGTTTGTCTGGCAGGAAAAGTGAGTCTCGGAAAGGGAGGTATGTACCTCAACAATCCGGCGTACGAAAAAATCAACGAGTTTTCAGAAAACGATAATTTAACTCATACCGGGAGAATTGTACCCATCTACAACGAAACAAAAGGACTAACCTCAAAGTGGCTCCGATACATGATAAAGCCTATACTTGAGTATTTTTCCACCACCCTGCCAGAGAGTCTACCAGACGAAATTTTGAAAAAACATAAATTTCTTGGAGTTAAAGAAGCAGTACGACAAATTCATTTTCCAGAATCTTTTGAAGCGGTAGACGCCGCCAAAGCCAGATTTTCTTTTGAAAATTTGTTTTTGCTGCAGCTTTCTATTTTAAAACAACGAGCAAAGCTCATGGAAAAAACGGCTCCCGTTTGCACCATGAATGCAGAGGTGATGAAAAAGTTTACTAGTTCTCTGCCGTTTGAATTAACCGACTCGCAAAAACAATGCGCGTATCAAATTTTAAAAGATTTAGAAAAACCAGTGCCTATGTCCAGGCTCCTGGAAGGCGATGTGGGGTCGGGCAAAACCGTCGTGGCTGCCATGGCAGCCCTTAGCGCTGTCAACAATGGTTACCAGTCGGCTTTTTTGGCCCCCACAGAAATTCTAGCTAAACAACATTTCAAGGGACTTTCAAATATGCTAGAAAAGTTTAGCGTAACGATTGGCTATTTGACGGCAAAAGACAGCCAACTATACAAAGACAAAAAAGTATCTGAAACAACTAAAAAAAATATCCTGTTGGATTTGGAATTTGGACACATAGACATCGTCATTGGCACCCATGCACTAATCCAAAAGGATATTGCGTTTTCAAAGTTGGCTTTGGTGGTGGTTGATGAACAACATCGCTTTGGAGTAAATCAACGCGCACAGTTAACAAAAAATACCAGATTAGTGCCCCACTTGTTAAGTATGACAGCTACTCCTATTCCTCGAACGCTAGCATTGACGGTTTACGGCGACCTGGACCTGTCGCTCATTAAAGAAATGCCCAAAAATCGGAAAAAAGTAAAGACGGTCATCGTAGACCATAAGGAAAGAAAAATAGCTTATGATTTTATTCACAAAGAGGTAAAAGAAGGCAAGGGAGTATTTGTCATTTGCCCAAAAATTGGAGAAGAACAAGAAAAAAACCCCAGCCCTATTTCTGGGTCTTTTGTTCCTTCAGGTTACCAAATGAATATCCTAGACCAAACAGAAATAAAATCTGTTAAGCAAGAGTATGAAAAACTTTCTCAAGAAATCTTTCCAGACCTAAGAATTACCATGCTCCACGGCAAGATGAAACCAAAAGAAAAAGAGACCATTATGTCAGATTTTAAAAAGGGTGAAATTGATATTTTGGTTTCCACGTCAGTGGTAGAAGTGGGTGTTGATGTGCCGCGGGCCACTGTTATGATGATTGAGGGAGCTGAACGATTTGGCTTGGCCCAACTGCATCAATTCCGCGGCAGAGTCGGCAGGTCTGATATGCAATCATACTGTTTTTTGTTTACCACCGATCCGAACCAACAAAATAGAAAACGGCTAAAAGCGTTGGTTGAATGCGATAACGGGTTTGAGTTGGCCCAAAAAGACTTGGAAATCCGCGGGCCCGGACAACTGTATGGCGCCCAACAGTGGGGGGTCCCCGATGTAGCCATGGAAGGCATACTGAACATATTTTTAGTTGAGAAAACCCGCCAAGCCGCAAAAGAAATTTTGGAAAAGGATATCGAACTGGTGCAATACCCCGTCCTAAAAGAACGGCTCAAAAATTTCAAACAGAAAATTCATTTTGAATAATAAAAAAGCCTCTCGATTTTTAGAGAAGCTTGGCTTGACGGTCACACTATTTGGTCTAGGTTTACGTTTTGACCCGTGGCGGTATCAAATATTGTTCCGTCGCATTTTTTCAAATAACTTACCTTGCTACCGTTCTCTTTTGTGATGATAATCCACGCCATCCCGTCTTTATTGCTCGCCATGAAGTTGCGTAACACTTCCAGAAAATACTCTTTCTTATTCACATGGATTCCTGCCCCCTTGATGGGGTCGGTGTTAATAAACGACGGTTCGATGGTTAGTTCCACGACTTCGTGCGACATACCACATTCTCCCTTACTAGAAAGTGCTAAGCCAACTACATGATAGGTTTTTAGTATATGATTGTCAATGATTCAGATAGGTTCTTACTCTCTAATTTTCTCCGTTACCCAAAAACCCATGTAGTTGCCAAGCATCAGGCGGATCTGCGCATCCAGGGCGGGAAGTGCCCCAAAAACAATTAAGGTGATGGGTAAAAATATCCATTGCGCAAAAATAGTTATTCTTTTTAACTTACTCATGCCCTTCGGGATTGGCGGCAAAAGCATCATACTTAAAATAGCTGAAATGATCATGCCAACCAAAGAAATGGTCATCACCCTGCCTGTGAGAATGGGTAAATTGAAGGACAACACGGTGAAATTAAACTTGCTACCCCCTAAAAAAATAGGCAGCCAACCGAGGACAAAAAGCAGTAACGACGCGGTTGCCCATGACCAATATCCGTCAATAATAGTGTATACATGGGAGACTTTTTTTACAAAAGATATTTTTCTATTGTTTAAAAAACCAAAAATGATGTAGGGTATTTCCGCGCATCCCCAGGCCCAGCGTTTTTGTTGTTTATATTGGTTAATGGCTGTTTTCCAAACATTAGTTGAAGCTACCGCATCCATAGAGACTAGGTAGTAAATGGGCACTACTCGATAGTCTCCATTATAGTACAAATAGGCCCGCCAAAAAATTCGAGAGTCGTCGCAAACGACATTAGACGGATACCCGACTTCAAAAAATACTTTTCCGGGGATTGCATGAGAGGAATAGGTGGTAAGCTTTTCTGACCTTTCTTGTTGAATCATCTGCCAAAAGGTATTTGAGGTGGAAACTACCCGAGCAAAAAAGGGAGCGGTCCAAATATTATTATTGTAAATAGGAATGGGCTGGTAACTTGCTCGCTGCGGGCTTTTTTCGGTTAAGTAATACCACGTCAAGCAAGAAAAGTATTGAGGGTATACCTTAGTATCAATATCAAAGCTGGACACTAATATACTTTCGTAGGGAATGTGCAACGGATCAATAACCTTGTCTTTTGCCATCTTTCCCGCAAAAGCCACATTAGACCCCTTTCCAGATATTTCTCCCTGAATGTTATTGGGGTGCTCAACAACGAGAAATTTAAAAAACCTGTTGGCATATGATTGTCCTATTTTTTTGGCAATATCTTTAAATTCCTTGCCTGCTCTTTCTTCCAGAGACAAAACTACAATTAGTTTTTCTTTTGGATAATCTGCCTGGACCAAGGAATTTATACTTTCCCTTATAATAGTATCACCCTCTTTGTAGGTGGGTAGAATTACTAGGTGGTATATTTCTTTCCAATCTTTCTTTTTTATTTTTTTTAACTTCTCTAGCCAATCAGCGCTCATGTGGCTCTTAACTTTAAAATATCCGATGATCTGATGTAAAGAAAAATAAAAAATTCTAAACAAGTAATAAAAACAAAAACAAATGACGAAAATAGAAATCCACGCAGGGGTGAGCCATGAAAAAACAAGAACTCCTAAAAGAGTCCCAAAACTTATAATTCCAGGGAGCGTTTCAAATAAGCGGTACAATTTTCTTTCTTTTGGATTTTGTATATCGCTCGCCTTGGAGATATTAAGATAATCAGATTTTTCCATACTAAATGGTTTGTTTGACCAGCCCGTCTATCAAACCCATAATTTCAAAAAATTTCTGGCGGTTGGATACCCTTAACGTCAATGTGCCATGCGGCAACAAATTCTTTGACCTTTTGCCCTGACTAGATCTGCTGATACTTTGAGTGACCGAAAAATTCTTTTTAGGAAGTTTGGTGGTGCTTGACCAAAAGCGTATTGCGCCCTCTCTTGGGGTATCCGGATATATATGGACCAGTGCTTTTATCTTTTCTTCTGGCACTTGCAAAATCTCTTTTAGAAAGCGCATAAAAAACTTTATCATATCAGAGTCCGAATTGGTAAATGCTATGTGAGGCGATACTCGTTTTCCCCCGTGCCTTTTTTGCCCTTCTCCCCAGTATAACGCGGCTCCCAATAAAAGTATTTGGTAACCGTTAAGGGCTTTAACTTTTTTAGAAGAGTTTTCCCTACTTTCCTTATTTTGTCTTAGGACAAATTCGTGCCGCTTCCTGTTGTAATCCGCAAATTTCTCTTTTGGATAATTACTTTTTGCTTCAAGAATTTTCTTGGCTTCTTCTGGTAGTTGTAAACCTTTCAACCAATAACTTAGTAAGCTTTTCCCAACATCCAAACTCCTGGCTATTTCATTGTAGCTTTTTCCTGACATTCTCAACCTTATAGCTTCTTTATAATCCAACTGCCTCATGCGGTCCTACCGGGATTTGAACCCGGGTTACATGGATGAAAGCCATGTGTCCTGGACCAGGCTAGACGATAGGACCACTGTTATGAGCATTGTAACCTAAAAATTGAAAAAAATCAAGATTTGGGCTAATATAACCGCATGAAAATACTAGCTGTTGAAACTTCCTGTGACGACACGGGAATTGCCATTCTTGAAGCAAAAAACAAAAAATTTACCGTTTTATCCAGCATCGTTTCTTCCCAACAAATCCATGCAAACTATGGCGGAGTTTTTCCTATGATGGCAAAACGAGAACACCAGAACAACCTAGTTCCTGTTTTAAGCCACGCGCTAAAAGAAGCTACGTTGTTAAGATCTAAAAGTTCCAAACAAATCCCGGATTCAAAATTACAAATATTAAAGAAAATACTAGAAAAAGAAAGTAATCTTTTTGAAAATGTAAAAGAGTTTTTACAAACACATGAAAAACCCAAGGTAAACATGATTGCGGTAACCCATGGCCCGGGACTTGAGCCGTGCCTTTGGGTTGGAGTCAATTTTGCAAAAGCACTTTCCATTGCCTGGGACATTCCTATTACTCCGGTAAACCATATAGAGGCGCACATTTTAGTAAATTATTTACAAAATCCAAAGATTAAGTTTCCGGCTATTTCTTTAGTGGTTTCTGGCGGCCACACACAGTTAATAGTTATAAAAGGCATAGGAAAATATAAAATCATTGGGGAGACAAGGGATGACGCCGCCGGTGAATGTTTTGACAAATGTGCAAAGTTACTTGGCTTAGGTTACCCAGGTGGTCCAATCATATCAAAACTAGCAGCGGATGTCCGACTTCCGCTAACTAGCGGAAGTCGGACATCCGTAAAACTACCTCGCCCCATGATAAACACTAAAGATTACGACTTTAGTTTTTCAGGATTAAAAACCGCTGTGTTATACGAAGTAAAAGGGAAAGAGTTAACCAAAGAATATATTGGCCAAATGTGCGTCGCTATTGAGAATGCAATTGTTGATGTATTGCTTAAAAAAACACTGCAAGCGACAAAAGATTTCAAAGCAAAAACAATTATTCTGGGCGGGGGAGTTTCAGCGAATAAAGAACTTAGGAAACAATTAGCAGAAAAAATTCAAAGAGAAATACCTAATACCCAATACTTAATACCAGATACTGCACTGTCTACCGACAATGGTTTAATGATTGCGGTTGCTGCCTATTTTAATCGAGCGAATAAAAAGCGTTGGCAATCACTGAAAGCCAACGCAAATTTGAGAATTTAAAAAAGCCTATCCAACAATATGAATAGGCCTTGAAAAATCGGGCTTAGCAATCTACCAGCAATGTCTTTTCTTTTTCCTTATGTAACGGTGTTTGATATTTCTCGCTGTTTCCCTGCTTTCAAATGGTCCAAAGAAACCGTAGGTCTCCAATAGAAGCCGAGCAAAAGATCCTGACTTTCGTGAATCTTCCGCAATGTTTTCGAACTTCACGCGGGCATATTTTGGAGAAGTTGCTTCAACAATCTCTCTTACGACCCCGAAACCTTTAAATGTTTCGGGGTCGTACTGTTTGGCCTCACAAAACCACCAAGCCATTTTCTGCCTCCTGCTATTTTGGCATAGCTGCCTACGAGGTGATTGTTCCAGAACTAGATATAATTTACATTTTAAAAATTATTTTGTCAATAGTGCAAGAGATTACGCCTTCTGTTAAAATAAACCAATGAAATTAGAAGGGCCGTACGACGCCAAGAAAGTAGAAGATAAAATCTACAAACTGTGGGAAGACAGCGATTTTTTTAACCCTGACAAACTACCTGATAAAAGGAAAGATAAATTTGTTACTGCTATTGCCCCCCCAAATATAACGGGAGAACTCCATATGGGCCATGCGCTTGAGTTAACTATGCAGGATATTATGGTAAGGATGAAAAGAATGCAGGGATTTAAGACTTTATGGATACCGGGCATAGACCATGCAGGAATTGCCGCACAAAATGTAGTTGAAAAGCAATTAAAAAAAGAAAATTTAACTCGCCATGATTTGGGAAGGGAAAAATTTGAGCAAAAAGTACAGGAATGGAAAGAAAAATACGGAACTGCTATATTGGACCAGTTTAAAAAACTTGGGATTTCTGTTGATTGGTCAAGAACCAGATATACAAGAGACGAACAATATGAAAAAGCGGTAATTGAAGCGTTTAACAAATATTATAAAAAAGGCTGGATTTACAAAGGATACAGAGTTATTAATTGGTGCGTGCGATGCGGAACTGGAATTTCCGACCTTGAAGTTAATTATGTCGCTGAAAAAGGAAAATTATATTATATAAAATACGGCCCATTCACTTTGGCTACAACAAGGCCTGAAACCAAGTTCGGCGATACTGGCCTTGCCGTCCATCCAGACGACAAACGCTATAAAAATTATATCGGCAAAAATTTGGAAATAGAATCCGTTGACAACTCAATTCCGTCCGAAAATCCGCCCCAAATCAAAAAAATAAAAATAAAAGTTGTGGCTGATAAAGCGGTTGATAAAGAATTCGGCACAGGGATAATTAAAGTTACACCCGCCCATGACCTTACTGATTTTGAAATTTCACAACGCCATAAATTACCTCTTATAAAAATAATCGATGAAAGGGGCAAAATGAATGAAAATGCAGGGATAAGATACCAAGGAATGAAAGTTACCGAAGCTAGGGAAAAAATAACAAAAGACCTGGAGGAATTAGGACTTTTAGAGAAAGCTGAAGACTATGAACACAATGTCGGCAGATGCGACAGATGTAATTCAGTGATTGAACCATTACCCTCTGACCAGTGGTTTTTGAAAACATCCGAACTAGCAAAGTTAGCAAAAAAAGCAATACTCAAAAAAGAAGTTAATTTTCATCCTGAAAAATGGAGTAAAGTTTCTTTGAGCTGGCTTGAAAACATAAAGGACTGGAATATTTCGCGCCAACTCTGGTGGGGCCATAAAATTCCGATTGACGGCGAAAACGATGTTTTAGACACATGGTTTTCTTCCGCTCTTTGGCCATTCACAATTTTAGGCTGGCCAGATAAAAATTCAAGAGATTATAAAGAATATTATCCTACTAATCTAATAACTTCTGGGAGAGACATATTATTTTTATGGATTCTAAGAATGATATATTCTGGAAAGTATTTGACTGGCAAAACACCATTTAAAGACATAATTATTCATGGAACTATTTTAACTAAAGACGGTAAAAGGATGTCAAAATCTCTTGGAACAGGAATAAATCCTATAGAACTTATAGAAAAATACGGCTCAGATGCAACGCGTTTTGGATTAATATATCAATCCATAGGCGAACAACAGGATATTAAGTTTGGAGAAGAATTTACGCTAACTGGTAAAAAATTCGCTAATAAATTGTGGAACATTAATAGATATATTTTAGGTAAGATAGGAGGACCGTTGAATTGGGATATTAATGAAATTGGCATTGAAAAAAATCCTAATGATGATTCACTAATAAACGCTATTGATTCAATGATAAAAGTGATAACTGGTGATGTTGAAGTTTATAAATTTGGTGAGGCGGCCTATGTTATTTACGACACTATTTGGCATGACTTTGCAGACAAATATATTGAGTATTCAAAGAATAAAAACGATGAAAATACTAAGCGAGTCCTTGCTTATGCATTTATTAATTCTCTGAAAATTCTGCATCCTTTTATGCCGTTTATCACCGAAGAAATTTACCAGCAACTGCCAATTAAAAATAAAAAACAATGCTTAATGGTTGAAGATTGGCCCAGTTAATTTATGGAATATTATCGCTTTGTGTTATACCCTTTTTTTGGAATTTTGCCGAGTATAGTCTGGCTTTGCTACTATTTGCAAAAAGATTTGCACCCCGAACCCAAAAAAATGATTGTAAAAGTTTTTTTGTGGGGGAGCGTTATTACCATACCGGTTTTCTTTATACAGATAGGACTCTCTGAATTACTAGGTTCGCTACAAGCTCTTACTTTTTTTAAGTACTACCCCATAGCGGTTGATATCATAAAATGGTTTCTGATAATAGCGCTTACCGAAGAACTATTAAAATATGTAATCGTTAGGATCAGTGCGCTAAAGAGCTATGCGTTAGACGAACCTCTAGACGCAATGCTGTATATGGTGGTTGCGGCACTAGGATTTGCCGCTGTTGAAAATATCCTTTACCTCTTTTCGCCAATAGGGCTTATGTCGTTTGACGCGATTTTGGAGGCAACCATTTGGATAACCGTAATTCGTTTTATAGGAGCCACTTTTTTGCATACCTTGTGTTCTGCTACGCTAGGATACTTTGTTGCCATGTCTTTTTTTGACACCAAAAAAAGGTTGCAATTGACCATGATAGGGATATTAGCAGCTACCCTATTGCACGGATTGTATGATTTTTCTATAATGACGTTACATGCCCCATTCGTCTATGTAATTCCTATTGTAATAATTATAGAACTTGCGGTGTTTGTGATTTCAGCATTTGATAAAGTAAAAAAAATGAAAAGTGTTTCTAAGATGTAGCGTATAGCCGACTAAACCCTAAACGCTATATCCTAAATCCTAATACTATGGCAAATAAAGCAAAGAAGTCAGAACTTGAGTCAGCTAAAATTACCGATCCTGAAGAAAAAAATGATACTATAGAACAACCTATAGAAGCCGAGCGTGCCATATTTAATCCAGAAGGCGAGTTGGTGGTTGATGTTTTTGAAACAGATTCAGACTTTGTGGTATTGGCTGCCATTGCTGGAGTTCAAATAAAAGATTTGGATATTTCGGTAGAAAAAGACATGATGGTGATAAAAGGGAGTCGGCCAGAACCCCACAACCATCCAGAAAAAAAGTACTTTTACCAGGAGTGCTACTTTGGCCCTTTCTCCAGGAAAATAGTGTTGCCTGAAAATATCCACACTGAAAAAGCCCAGGCCCAAATGGATAAAGGCATGCTGACCATTAAGATACCAAAAAAACTGGAAGAAAAACCCAAAGTAAAAATTTCGTAATAACCCGTTCTGTAGCGGGTTTTTTGTTTTTTGTGCGGGTAGAGAGAGATATAGCACCCGTCGCTCGCTTCCGCTCGCTCCTTAAAAACCCTAGGACGGGATTTCCTGCTTTGCAGGCAAATCTCGCGTCCAGCCAGTTTTGAATAACTTCCTACACGGAGGGGACACCAGGTTTCCTCTGAGACGGGCGAGGCGGCAAAGCCGGCCTCGCTCGCGTCTTGACCGACCCACCTCTCGGGTGCGAATCCAGAGGGATTTGCACCCCCACGGGATTGCTCCCGCCAGCTGCCTTGTCCCCCCTACCAAAATATCTTTTGTGCTCCCGAGAGGACTCTTACCGGTAGTTCTCGAAAGCTAGCAGGGTTTTGCCTTCGGCAAAAAAGCCTTGCGGGGAGTAGAGATTCTCGGCCTCGTCGGAAGATAAATAAAAACACCATAATATGGTGTTTTTATTTTTGTGCTCCCGAGAGGACTCGAACCTCTACCTCTTGCGAGACGTGGTCCTAAGCCACGAGCGTATACCAATTCCGCCACGGGAGCAAAGTTATATTGGTTACTCTAGTCTACAAATTTTGGTGGGGGATAAACTGGTGCGTCTGCTGTTTCGCCATACCCGTATAATGAACACTCCGCATTATATTAATATAATGCGGAGCGTGTCAAATGAGTACAGCCATGTAACTTCCAATTGTATTAAAAAATGACGGTTCAAGAAGAAGGCGAGGTTGAAGGCGGTGACGATCCCCCGGACGACGAAGAAGACGGGGCAATAATTTGCTCCAAGATGCCCACGATGGAAAATGCAAAGACAGCGACGACAATTCCCACGACAGCCCATATTATTAACTTTCTCGCCGTGGCATTTTTTCCGGGGTCTCCTTGGGCAGTCAAAAACAAAAAACCAGCCCACATAAACATGACAACAGAAACACTAAGGAATACGGGCCAGACGATAATATCCAAAAACCTATTTACAATACCCAAAACCCAGGTGAGAGGATCTACCGCTAACGCGACCGAAGGCAGCAGTAATAATACGGCTAAAGAAAAAATAATGGTTACATTTTTTTTCATTTCTTAGAAAAGAAGTGAACTAATAATTAAGTATGGCAGAGAGAATGATATAATACCCACCACTACCCCAACCACGCCCCATACTACCGCATTTCTTGCATCTCTTACTTTTCCAGGATCTCCTTGAGCTGATAAAAATAAAAGACCGGCGACAATAAACATGATAACCGCAAATCCAATAAATAGCGGCCATATAAAGCTTAATACCCTATTAATAACAATCCATGGACCTGGTATTATTCCTGGTAAACCTATGGGCTCAATTGCCAGGGCAAAAAACGGCAACACCAGCGCCAGGGTCGCAGTAAACGAAACAAGTAATTTTTTATTCACTCTCAATCAAACGAACTTTTCATTTCTAAGAAAGATGTTGGTTCGTTTGTATTAATTTAATGCTTGCCGAGTCAAACAACACCCCATATCAACACTATGCTGTTTGACTTAGTAAACTCTAAATTCTAACCAACTCCGTTAAAAAGGGCATCAACTCAATTTTTAACGGAGTTAGCTTGCTGTAAACTATAAACTTCTAACCTATGGTATTCAAAATCACGAACGGAAGCACAAATGCTATTAAACCCACCACCACTCCAACCGCACCCCACAAGAGGGCTTGTCTTGCCGCTCCAACTTTACCTGGATCACCATTGGCTGACAAGAACAGAAATCCCGCAACAAGAAACATGATTACCGCAAACCCAACGAATATCGGCCACAAAAGATTCAATATTCCATTAATAACTCCTTGCACCGTTCCACTAGGAGGATTTGGTTGGCCGCCAGGGAGATTTACCGCTAATATCATCGCCGGCAGTGTTAATAAAACTGATGAAGTTAATACAATAGCTAATTTTTTATTCATCTCATTTGGGTGTCAGATATTAGGTTTTCAGCGTTAGATAGCCAACACCTAAACCACATACCGCACACCTTATACATTAATCGACCTTTTTTAATATTAACCCTGTTCATATTCATTAATTTACGGCACACCTAACACGGCATTTATCACTGCAACCAGTCCTGCACCCGCCAAGGCAATACCTGCCCCTATGACCCCATACAGCAACGCTTTCTTTGCTTTAGTGAGTTGCGCTTCATTTCCCGCAGAAGTTACAAACAGAATGCCCGCCCAGATAAATATTATCACCGCCAACGACCCAACAATTCCAGATATATATTTTGTAATTTGTTTTATGAGGGTTGGGAAATCATTAATGCAACCGCTACTGCCAGATAAACACAGGGGATTGGGAATGGTAATGCCGAAACTGCTACCAGGGGAACTAGGTGCAGTATCAGCAAAGACCGTACCTGCTAACCCTAATGCAAGAACGCATGCCACCAAAAAAACAACACCATTTTTCAACATTCTATTTTTTATTGAATAGTAGTACATAATGATAGTCTCCTGCCGCAAGTTCTTTCTTTAAATCAAAACCAAGGGAATCTGCCATTTTTTTAACTTCATCTGGGCTTACCAAAGAGTCTTTCGGTCTGAAGGGAACTTTTTTCAACCAATCCGCCACCAAGAGCTGCCCGCCTGATTTTAACACTCTTGTCGCTTCTTCCATTATAGCATACTTATTTTCTGCCTGAAACAAGACGTTGGGGATTAATACAATATCTTGCGAATTATTTTCCAGCGTAGAACCATGGGCTTCTTCTAAGTCTCCCAAAATAGTAAAAACATTATTAAGCTTCTCTAATGCAATTTTACTCTTAAGAAAAGATAGCTTCTCTTCTTGAATATCAAGGGCGTAAACTTTGCCGTTACGTAATCTTTTTGCAAGAGCAATCGTAAAATCTGCCGAACCACAGCCGAACTCAGCTGCTGTCATATCTTCTTTTATAGTAAGATAATTCAAAACTTCGTCTACTTTTAAAAAATCAGCCATGCGATAGAATCTTGAATTTTGTATCTAGTATTTTGAATTGAGTTTCGAATTCAGAATTCCGCATTCTATTCCATCTTTAAGATACAAAATTCTATATTCACCGTTAATTATATCAAAAATAAACATTAACATCTACTCTTTCAAACATGCTCCTGAAGCAACGTTATCACCATCTTCTAGCCTCATAATCCTTACGCCTTGGGTCGCTCTTCCAAGCAAGGATATGGATTTTGTAGCAGTCCTAATGACTTGCCCCTTTTGCGATATGACAATCAAATCTTCATCGTCGAGAGGGTCATCCAATATGGATGACAGCACTATCTGGCCCGTTTTACCGGTAATATTTGCTGTCTTTACCCCTGAACCGCCCCGGCCTTGAATTTTGTACTGGGAAATTTCTGTCCTCTTACCATAGCCATGTTCCATAACCACCAGCAAATACTTTTTCACTTTTTCTTTTGGATTTTGGGATTGAGTACTGGAGCTTGCAATAACATCCATTCCAATGACTTCGTCGCCTTTTTTTAGTCGTATTCCCTTCACCCCTGCAGCTCCCCTTCCCATGGCCCTAATATCTTTTTCCTTAAATCGTATTGCAATCCCATGCTTAGTCACTAGCATAATATCGTCGGCACCGGTTGTTGTAACCACCTTTTTCAATACATCCCCTTTCTCCAACTTTATGGCAATGATCCCGCTTTTTCGCACGTTATCAAATTCATCCAAAGAGGTTTTCTTTATTCTACCATTTTTAGTAACCATAACCAAATACTTCACCTCACTAGGCAGTTCTGGAGCTTTTGACTTATGCATGGCAACTAAAGACAAGACCTTTTCAGCGGTTGAAAGCTCTAAAAAATTCAAAAGTCCCCGACCTCGCGCCACCCTGGTCCCTTCAGGAATCTCGTATACCTGGGTTTGAAATACTTTTCCAGAATCCGTGAAAAACAGCAGGTTATCATGGGTATTAGCGGTAATAAAGTGTTCTACAATATCATCTTGCATGGTTTTCATGCCCATGATGCCCTTTCCGCCGCGCTTTTGGATTTTGTAGGTAGCGGGATTAATCCTTTTAATGTAGCCGCCGGTAGTTAAGGTTACCATCGTCTCTTCTAGGGGAACTAAATCAATTTCAGTGATTTCCCCTAATTTCTGCTTTATCACTTTTGTCCTTCTTTTGTCCCCAAATTTTTCTTTTAATGCTTCTAACTCTTTTTTAATAATCCCTTTTAGTTTTTCAGGACTTTTCAAAATGGCTGTTAGTTCCTTAATTCTTTCTAAAATTTCTTTTAATTCGTCTGCTATTTTTTTGCGCTCTAATCCCGCTAATGTTTGCAGTTTCATTTCCAAAATGGCTACAGCCTGGCGTTCGGTAAGTTTGAATTTTTTTATCAAATTGTTCTTGGCATCCTCGCGGTCTTCTGACTTCTTAATGGTATTAATAACCGCATCAATGTTGTTGAGCGCGATCATCAACCCTTCTAAGATGTGGGCCCGTTCTTTGGCTTTTTCCAATTCAAACTTGGTACGCCTGGTGATAACTTCGGTGCGATGGGCGATAAAGTATTTAAGGACATCGGAAATGGAAAGTATCTCTGGCTGAATGCCATCAACCAATGCCAGTAAATTCAAATGGAATGTCTTTTGCAAATTGGTAAACTTGTACAATCGGTTCAAAATCCTTTGAGGTTGGAACCCTTTTTTCACATCAATAACAATCCTCATTCCTTCCCGGTCTGACAGGTCTTTAATATCTCGGATGCCTTCAATTTTCTTTTCTGAAACTAAATTTGCCATTTCTTCCACTAACCCTGACTTGAGTACTTGGTAAGGAATTTCCGTAATAATAATTTGTTCGGATTCGTCCTTTTTCTCAACCACTTCAGCTTTTCCCCGCATAATGATCGATCCTTTTCCCTGAGAGTAGGCGGAAATAATCTCTTTTTGGTCGTAAATAATGCCACCGGTGGGGAAATCAGGACCCTGAATAAACTGGAATAAATCTGGTGTTTCTGCTTTCGGGCGATCTAGCAAGTAAACAATGGCATCGATGAGTTCGGTTAAGTTATGCGGTGGGATATTGGTTGCCATTCCTACGGCGATACCTAAACTACCATTCAAGAGGAGCTGGGGCAGGGGAGACGGGAGAACTGTAGGCTCTCGTTTTGTCCCATCATAGTTATCCGTAAAGTTGACGGTGTCTTTATCAATGTCTTCAAGTAAGGTCTCGCCTAATTTTGATAATTTAGCTTCCGTATACCTTGAAGCAGCCGCTCCATCACCATCAATGCTACCAAAATTTCCTTGAGGAGCAATTAATGGATATCGCAAGTTAAAATCCTGCGCCATGCGCACTAAGGTATCGTAAATAGCCATGTCTCCATGGGGGTGGTATTTTGCCATCACTTCTCCAACCACCGCCGCGCACTTTCTAAATTTTGCAGATGCTCCCAAGCCTAACTCATTCATTGCAAACAAGATTTTCCTATGGACAGGCTTTAGACCATCGCGGACATCGGGCAAGGCGCGAGCCACAATCACCGACATAGCATAATCAATGTAGGACTCTTTAAGTTCGTCAACGATCTCTCTTTTGTTTACTTTTCCTATTGCGTTTGATTTTTCTTCTGGTTCTTTTGCCATTCTTAATATATACAAACGTTATCTTGTAAATTTAAAAGTTTTAATCATTTGATTATATGTATCAAGATAATTATTGTCACTTAAAAACGCTTGGGGAGATTTACAATCCTGTTTTCCGCTTCCAAAGTAAGTAATTGGTAAGGAAATATTGTTATTGCCTTGAAAGTCATTGTAATTCCAGGTAGTTTCATAGGCCTCTACGCCGTTATCGTTGACGACTCTGTCAATTGAATTCAAGCTCTCATAATTCTGTATTTCTAATACAGCTGCTTTTTTAACATACTGTGCAAAAGGAATGTGACAATAATTCGTTCCGCGATCATAGTCACTAACATCAATAATTTCATAGACCACATCATTGGGCTTATCTAAGGGACGAAAACCAGCGCCACTTTTAGTTCCAGGATACTCCCTGAAAGTCCAATTGCTGGGATATTTTATCTCAAACCCATATTCTTCATTAGTATACGTTTTCCATTCAGAATTTTGTGCCTGTTGCGCATGTAAACTTTGCAAGGTATCACTAACGGCTTTTCCGTCAGGACTGTTTAGCACATCGGTAACACTTGGAAAGTTGGTATTCGCGCCCTGTTGCAAATCTATCTTAGGAAGATCTAACGACGTTAAAGATTGTCCTATTTTTGAAATATTCCCTCTGGTAGACTGGACCCAGAAGTAACCTAATATTATCGCAAAAACTCCGATGACGCTAAAAAGAATAATTTTTTTCCGTATTTCGGGTAAACTCTGTAATTTTTCTATAAAATTCCTTATTTTTTCTGGCATCTCGTGAGAAGATTAACTTATGGATTTAAAACCACTATTTCCATGGCGCCTTCTTTTGGCAGTGCGCTGGCTTTTATTACTAATTTATCTTGCGGTTCAATAGAATTTTTTCCCATCGCCTTTAAAAACTTATCGACCCCATCTAATGTAAACTTTAGTTTTGGCAATTGATAGTGCATTGGGACAACCACCTTTGGCTCTATTTGTCCTATCACTTTTTGAGCTTCCGACGAATCAATCGTGAAAGTCCCACCCACTGGAATCATTAATACATCAACGGTTCCTATCTTTTCTAACTGCTCATCGGTCAACTCCTTCTGACCAAAATCCCCCAAATGACAGAATCTCATATCTTCTGCCTCAAAAGTATATATAACATTCGCGCCCCTCTCTTTACCTCCTTTATCATCGTGAAAAGAAGGAATACCTTGTACAAAAACCCCTTTTACTTCATATTCTCCGGGATGATCTATCAAAAAAGGGTTTCCCTTTACTGCACCTATATTATTGTGGTCTGGGTGAGCATGGGTTACCAGTAAAATATCGGCATCAAAACTAGGTATTTTTAGGCCAATATCCGAAAACGGATCAATGACAATTTTTGCCTCATGGTCTTTTCCATGAGAAACCGAAATTTGAAAACAGGCCTGTCCCGCCCATTGTATTTTAGCCATAGTAAAGATTCTTAATGGTAAATTATCAGTCATTTTATCATAGGTATTTTTTACTTTCAACTCTTGCGTAATAATACAAATAATGTATTATTGCGTTATTACTCTTAATACTGTTGCTTGGCAACAGAATAAAGAAAAACCAAGACAAGTTACATGTTAAAAGATAAAGAAAAAGACAAAAAAAATACGACCAGTGATTCAGTGACCCCTCCGTCAATAGGATCAATCGTAGAAGGTAAAGTAGTGGCCCGTGACAGGTCCTCTCTTTTTATTGATTTGGGGCCGCAGGGAACCGGAATTATCTACGGCAAGGAATTCTATGAGGTAAAAGATACCATCAAAGGCTTGCACATCGGAGACACCGTATTTGCAAAAATCGTTGAACTGGAAAATGACGATGGCTACCGGGAACTTTCCATGGTAGACGCCACTAAAGACATCAATTGGCAAAAACTCAGAGAGATGAAAGAGCAGTCGGAAGTCATCAAGGTCAAAATCACAGGAGTCAACAAAGGAGGATTATTGACTACGGTCAATAATATCCCTGCCTTTTTACCGGTATCTCAACTGTCACCAGAAAACTACCCACGGGTTGCTGACGCCGACAAAGCCAAAATATTAAAAGAATTGCAAAAATTTATTGGCAAAACTCTAGAGGTGAAAGTGCTAGATTTACTGGCCGAAGAAAACAAACTCATCCTCTCTGAAAAAGCAAAAACCGAGCAAATGATCAGGGCAATTCTTAGCAACTACAAAAAAGGAGACATCGTGGAAGGTAAAATTACCGGCATTGCAGATTTTGGCGTTTTTATCAGGTTTCCTCTTGCCGCCCAGACCCCTGAAAGCACTGCCGAAAATATAACAGAAAGCAAGGACGCAAGCATTGAAGGTCTAATCCACATTTCAGAGCTAGATTGGCAATTGGTCCAAAATCCGGGCGAAGTGGTAAAAGTCGGTGAAGTGATAAAAGCCCAAATTATTGATATTAATAATAACCAAGTGTTTCTTTCACTCAAAAACCTGAAAGAGAATCCCTGGGAAAAAATTGAAAAAGACCACAAGAAAGGAGACACCATTCAAGGAAAGGTTATTTCATTCAGCCTGTTTGGAGCATTCGTAGAAGTGCTGCCAAAGATACGGGGATTGTGCCACGTTTCTGAATTCAGCTCGGCAAAAGAAATGGAAGAATCGTTGAAAGTGGGGGAAACCTATTCCTTTGAAATTTTATTAATCGAACCTAAAGAGCATCGCATGAGTTTGAAACTTGTTAAAAAATAACCTCATCAAAAAACCGCCCTAGGGCGGTTTTTTGATTAAAACATTTTTTTGCACTATAATACCCGAATATGAATAGAAAAGAGATAAAAGAACAAGAGTTTGCATTTTTAGCGACAGAATTTAAAAAAAATCCCGAGCTTTTCACCAAAGAAACCCACGTTGACGACACTGAATTTTTAGAAAAAATCGGCATTTCGCTCCCCACCCAAATCCAAAAAAACCTTTTTCCTGGCTACATTAAACTGTGGCCGCAAGATTTTATCGTAGAAGAGATACTTAAAGACGGCAGTGTCCAAACGGTTACCAGCGGTCAATTTTTAAAAGAGGGGATTGACCTTGCGCCTCGCCCCACCTACTGGGCAACCCTGGTAAAGTGCGGACTTTCTACCATAGAAGCAATTGAAGAGATAAGTTCTTTGGTAGGTGTTGATAAGAAAAAAATACAGTTTGCGGGGATAAAAGATAAAGATGCGCTTACCGCCCAACACATAAGCTTACGGGACGTACCACCAGAAAAAGTTATTAGCATTTCTTCGCCCTATTTTTTTCTTAAAAATGTGTACGGAGGCAAAGGGGCCATGGAAGTAGGTGGGCTGCAGGGCAACAAATTTACCATTGTCGTGAGAACCGACGATTCTTTCAAAAAAGATCATTTCCTGGAAAATGTAGGACTTATTAATAAAGAAGGGTTTTTTAATTTTTTCTATTCTCAGCGCTTTGGCAACCCCCGGCTCATCAACTGGTTCTGGGGGCTGTTAATTTTGCGGGGGGACTACGAGCGGGCGGTGGCAAGCTTTTTATGCTCTGAAGGCCAACGAGAAACCCCTTATTTCAAAAAAATCAGGGAGCACATTAAAGAAAGCCTAGGCGACTGGAAAACCATAGAAAAAATCTTGGAACCTTTTCCCCTTATCCTTCAAAACGAACTGAAAGTGGTGCGCCATTTAAAAAACAATCCCACCGATTTTGTTGGCGCCTTAGGACAACTTCCAGAACAGGTACAGCTGTGGGTATATGCTTATGGATCTTTGCTTTTTAACCGAAAATTGTCTAAATATATACAGCAAAGCAAAAAGGTGCCTGAAAAAATTCCCCTCATTTTAAGCAAAGATAAAAAAGATTGGATGGAATACCAGGAATTTTTAAAAGAAGACGGCATTACCCAATTACCCTTTGAAAACCTGCGTCCTTTTAACTTTATCCAATGGAAAAAAAGGGAAATTGCCACAAAAGAGCGGGTAAATGTCCACCATGTAGAAGTTACCAAAGAGGGTGTGGTAATAAGTTTCAGTCTGCCCAAGGGTTGCTATGCTACGACCTTTTTATGCCATTTGTTCAGCCTAGTCTCTGGCATGCCGCCTAACCATATTTCTGACGAAAAAATTGATAGTAAAAAAATCCTAGAGGGGAAAAACTTACAAGACACGCTAGAAAAGTTTGCACCAGTCATCTTTTCTAAAAAGCAAGACCTATTTGAAAAACTTGAGTAAATTTCTGTAAATGAAAGGGCGTCGTTTCTGTTGAAACGACGCCTCGTCCCGAATCGGGACCTTGTTGCTAGTTAGCCTGGAGCGATAACTCTTTGGTGCTCCAGCCATCCTCGGAAAAGTGGAGTTCCTGCCTCGTCAACCGTGGCTTCTGGCCCTCTGGCCTGTGTGCCATGTTGACAGTGTGGATGATTTCGCCGTGAAAATTCGGCGGGTTTTCCCACACATGGCAGTGTTCCCAGTTACCCACAGCCACAAAACGCAGAATCTCCTGATAGGCGGAGGTGTTGCTGTCCACCTCCTCCCCCCAAGAGAAACGCAGGACTAAGACTTTCATGGCCTGGTTCTTCGCTTTCGGGTGGCTCGGCTGGATGTGGACCGACACGATGTTGTAGGTGCCGAGCAACTGCCTGAATGTCCCGAATGTGGCGACATCCATCAGGCCGTTTTTGCCAAACACCGGCGTGCCGCTATCGGCAACATCCTTGCGGATGGCATAGGCATCTCGGCCGTGTTGCTTGGCGTGCTCCACATGAGCCGCCTCCTTGGCCGCGAAGTCCGGCACGGTAAAAGGAACCCCGAGTTCCTCTAACCTTCTCACCCAACCAGGGTGGATCTTGCACTTGAACAAGACAACGTCCGGCTGGCTGGAGTTGCGGACAATCTCCCCTTCATCCAGCATGTGCTGGTGAAGGGGGCAGTAATCGCCGTCCTCCATTGCCTTTTTACGGCACCTGGCGTTTTTCTTCGTCGCTGCCGCACAAGCGTACTTCATGGGTATTCTCCCTTTTGGCAAATCGGTGCCAATCCGTGCCCCGAAATGAGGCGAATTTCAATGTTCAGCCTATAACTCCATTATAGCATACTTCAAATACCTTGTCAATACCCTTGATACTTGACAAAATTAACATAAATTTCTATAATGCAGGTAATGAATTAGGGACAGCTCATTGACTTAAATATACGGAAAATACACGAAAAACAGAGAAAGAGGGGGGTGCGATGTGCAACTTACAATCTTGATCGACTTCCACAATCTTTGGCTTATGTTAGCTAAAGACAAAGGCCAGACAGAAGACGCGTTGGCAGAAATCATGAGAATGGGAAGAAACCGGGGTGAAGTGGTGGAAGCCAAGCTATTTGTCCCGATTTATTACTTCCACAAAGAAGAATGTCAAGAAATTTGGGGTTGGCTTAATTTCCTATGCCTCAAATTCAGTCTGACCTTGGAAGGCTGTCCGGTTTCCTCGGTGTATACCACTGACAAAGTAAGAAGAATGAAAGACTCTGTCGATCCTCGTGTCTCGATGTTTGTGGTCAACCACATCTACAAAGGCATAGGGCCGGAGTTAGTCATTTTTGTTACAGGGGACGGAGACTTTCTGGGGATCAGCGGCAAAGCCAAAAACAAAAGTAAGTTAACCGAGTTCTGGTCTGTCGATCCCGAAAACACCAGCCGATTCATAAGGCGTGAAGAAAACTTCAGCGAAATAGAAGTCACTTCAAGCCTTCAAGAAAACCCATTCTTGGTCTCCTTGGTTAAGGCAAACAAGAAGGAAGAGGAACTAACCGACGAGGACAAGAGGAGACTGGCATTGGTTGCCAAGATGGCAGATTTGCAGTTGCAAGGGAAAGAGTTTGAAAACATGTCAATTCTCGTAAGTGCGGGCTTAGGCACTACACCTGCCGAAAGCGAGCACTTGTTAGATCTGTTGACTACCCTTAAGGTTGCGGAAATACATCCTGTAACCAAATGGGTCGTCGACGTTGACTACTTTCACGGCCTTTTCCAGTACCTTCAACCCTACAAGGAGTCTAAGGAACCGACTCCCTGAAAACCCAAGAAACGTCAAGGCGCTTGGGATGTTCCCTCGCGCCTTGATAAACCCGTGTGTTCTAAGAACAGGAGAATGTGATGAGTAAGAAGCATGAGAGACGCCGTCTCAATGGTGGATGCCCTCCATCGACGCAGGGGGACATGGATGCTCTGAACAAGACCCTCGAAAGTCTGAAAACCGGCACCAACGGAAACGTCACCGAAAGGACTTTGGACAGGTCACCGCCCAGCCATAGCGGCACCGACGCGACGATCTGTTCGAGCAACGCCGAAAAAACGGTATTGGCCGGTCCGACGCCAAAGAAAACCGCAGCTCGTGAAGCTACGCTCGCGGACCTCTTCAATGAGGCTCTCGACGGTCAGGACCTCGAAGGAGTCATCAAGGATCTGGACGATTCCATGACCTTCGATCCCAAGACGATTCAGCGTTACGTCAAGCAACGTTGCAGGCTCGCGGGACTGTCGGGGTTACCCGATGGCTTCGCGTTGAGGCCATGGGAAAACCAGGTCAACATTCTCAATTCATTGGCTGAAGACGACGAACGGCTCCAGCCAATGATCAACGCCGTTGAAGAGCTTCACAAGAATAAACACTTGCGCAGGACCCTTAACGCCGTGATGGAGCACTTCGGAGTACCCCTGCAAACCGTGCAGAACATGGTGCAGTTTAAGACCTTCATGGACAAAACCGCTACGAAGGGACAAGTCCAGACGGTCGAGAACCACAGGGGGGATGGGGTCACTGTTTTAGCTGACCCCTGGGATGCTACGAACTCCGACACGGTTACTTACTCTCCCATGCTGGGAAGTAAAGTGGCTAGGGATGCTTGGCTGGTCGTCGAAGAGACGTACAAGCGAGTCTCGGAAGCTTGGAAACCTTTTCAGGCTCTGCGGGACGCGAATACGCGCAAGCTTACAGCCTACCAAATCTCTGACAAGAAGGGCCGAAACGGCAAAAAGGACAGGAGGGGCCGTTCCGGACAGCTCTTCGTCCTGGCTTCATCGGGGAAGTGGGCTGTTCTGCTCGACGCATTCGTCGGAAGTGGCAATCGCAAGGTCGCTAAAGTTGCCGACTCTGTCGGTCTGGATCCAAAGTACATTCCGTCACCCAATCTGACCGACTGGGACCACGCAAGCAACTCGTTGTCTGGCGGCCAGAGGGCAGACCTCTTCGCCTGGATTAACGAGGCTTTGGAGGACGTCAACGTCCGGCAGCACGAAAGAAGTTTCGCGAACCTGGAAAAAAGTCAAGAAGACTTTACAGAGCTCGAGGAAATGGCGACTCTTGATTGTGCCCCGAATGGTCAGGGTCTTCGCAAGATCCTGGCTGGCGCTCAGGGTACTGTTGCAGTTTGCCGCAGGAACTTCTTCTACCGAAAGGTGAACGGAAATCCCAAAACAGGACACTTTGGTGTACTGTTCGAATGCGACGAAGGAGTACTGACGGTGGTGGCAGCCAGGGCAGCCGAGTGTTTCTGCCTGTCGCCGAAGCTCGACGGCAAGAAGCTGCCGTTCTCAATTGACCTGCAAGAATGCAAGGTCAAGCGGGACAACAAAGCGTTCCGTGAAGAAAACGGCATCAAGGGGTTGGTCGACCCAAAACTAGCTGACAGTGTTAGGATGACCTGTTGGCTCATCGAGGGTCGGCTCAACTGGGAGGAGGAGATCGTTACCGATGTCCCGGAAAACGATCGATACGAAAGGTACGAGAACGATGACGATGAAGACTCGCAAGTCGAATCGGAAGCCGAACAAACCAAGGCCTAGCTCGCAGGAGCTATGAGCCAAAGGCGTTGCGCGTGCATACAACTGCACCACGTAACGCCTTCTTTTTTTTACGCAAATTTTTGCGGTTGAAATAAATTTTCATAAATGCTAGGATGACGTCATAAAATTAATACCCTATTTCAAATGAAATTAAATCCTTTGCTTAAAAATTTTGTTGTTATCGTTCTCATTTTGCTCGTTCTGGGCGGCGTGTTTAGTTTGTTGTACTTACCCGGAGAAAAACAAAACCAAATTTCTCTTTCCCAGTTAGTCGGCGATATTAATGGCGACAAGGTTAAAAAAATCACCGTATCGGGAGACTCGGTCGCTATAACCTACCAAGACGACAAAACCGCAACTTCAATGAAAGAATCAAACTCCGTCTTGCCTGATGTACTAGTCAACCTCGGAGCTGACAAAACAAAACTGCAAAAAGTTGAAATTTCAGCCAGCCCAGTACAAGAAAGTGTGTGGTCTTGGCTTATCCCAGTATTAATTTATGGCATTCTGCCGTTGCTTCTCATTGGATTCTTTCTTTGGACGATGACCAAGCAAGCCAGGTCAGGAGCTATGCAGGTGTTTGATTTTACCCGATCACGGGCTAAAATTTTTGGGACTGATGGTTCTAAAAAAGAAAAAATTACCTTTGACGACGCTGCCGGATTAAAAGAAGCAAAAGAAGAATTAACAGAAATTGTTGACTTCTTAAAGTTTCCCAAAAAATATTTGGCTATGGGAGCTAAGATTCCGAGGGGAGTACTACTCTTGGGAAGCGCTGGGGTAGGAAAAACGTTGCTGGCAAGAGCGGTGGCCGGAGAAGCTAATGTGCCGTTCTTTTCCATTTCAGGGTCTGAATTTGTGGAGATGTTTGTCGGAGTAGGATCAGCTCGGGTGCGCGACTTATTTTCTATTGCTAAAAAATCTTCGCCGTCAATTATTTTCATCGACGAGCTTGATGCTATTGGCAGGCATCGGGGAGCTGGCATCGGCGGAGGTCATGATGAACGAGAGCAAACCTTAAACCAGATTTTAGTAGAAATGGACGGATTTGAAAAAGAAACTGACGTCATTGTTATGGCCGCCACCAACCGCGGAGACATTTTAGACCCGGCTTTGTTGAGACCTGGTAGGTTTGACCGGAAAATTATTTTAGACCCGCCTGATGTCCATGACCGAGAAGCTATTTTAAAAATCCATTCAAAAGAAAAACCTTTAGCGCCAGATGTTAATTTTAAAGAAATTGCAGAGCGCACTCCCGGATTTTCCGGAGCTGATTTAGCCAATATTGCCAATGAAGCCGCGCTATTGGCAGCCAGGATAAATAAAACCCAAGTATCCCAAAAAGAATTTTTAGAAGCCATAGAAAAAGTGCTGCTTGGCCCTGAACGAAAAAGCCATATTTTATCTAAAAAAGAAAAAGAAATTGCTGCCTACCACGAAGCGGGGCATGCACTGGTTTCCAGTTCTATTCCGGGGACCGACCCAGTGCGGAAGATTTCTATTATTTCTCGCGGTATGGCAGGAGGTTACACTCTGCAAGTACAGTCAGAAGAAAACAAAATGAGGACAAAAACCCAATTTTTGGCTGAAATAGCTACCCTTCTTGGAGGTATGGCCGCCGAGCGCTTAATATTTGGAGAAATGACTACCGGAGCCAGTAATGACTTGGAAAAGGCGTCTTACTTAGTACGCAAAATAGTAAAAGAGTATGGAATGTCTTCACTGGGGCCAATATCGTTTGGAGACAAAGAAGGAATGGTATTTTTGGGAAAAGAAATTTCAGAACAACGGAATTATTCCGAATCAGTAGCGGAAAAAATTGACAAAGAAATAGAAACTATTATCAAGGGCGCTGAAAAAAGGGCGACAGAAATTGTCGCAAAGCGAAAAAATTTGCTAGAAAAAATCGCCAAGACCTTAATTGAAAAGGAAACGATTGAAAGGGAAGAATTTGAAAAAATCGTAGGTCATAAAAATTCAAAATTAAAAAGCAAATCATAAGAAGCCATCGGTACCATAAATCTGACGGCCGTCAGATTTATGGTACTAAAGCATGACCCCGTAACTCAACTTGCTCCCATAGCTCAACGGCAGAGCACCTCGCTTATATCGAGTAGGTTCCAGGTTCGAATCCTGGTGGGAGCACAAAAAAATGCAAAATGGGAAAATTAAAAAATTCCAAAAAACGGTTTGGGATTTTTATAAAAAGAATAAGCGCGATTTTCCCTGGCGTAACACAAAAAATCCTTATCATATCCTGGTGTCGGAAGTAATGCTCCAGCAAACCCAAGCCCCAAGGGTGGTGGCATTTTACCAAAGATGGATAAAGCGTTTCCCTAGTCCAAATGCCTTAGCAGATGCCAAATTTAGCGAAATGTACCCATTGTGGCAAGGATTAGGATACAACCGCCGCGCCTTGGCTTTGCAAAAGACAGCACAAAAAGTCGTAAAAGAATTTGGCGGAAAATTACCAACCGATAGCGAACATTTAAAAGCATTCCCAGGAATCGGACCATATACTGCCAGAGCCGTAAGCATTTTTTCTTTTAATACTCCTGTCACCTGTATTGAAACTAATATCCGCAGAGTTTTTATCCACGAATTTTTTCCCAAGAAAAAATTCGTAACCGACCGAGAAATTTTAAAGATTGCAGAGCAAGCGCTTGATACAAAAAATCCTCGTGAATGGCATTGGGCGTTGATGGACTACGGCGCATATTTAAAATCACAAATTCCCAATCCCAACCGCCGCCATAAAAATTACAGTGTTCAGTCAAAATTTGAAGGGTCACTGCGCCAAATCCGGGGAGCAGTTTTAAGAAATCTGATGGAAAAGAAGATGACAGCAGCAGAACTCATAAAAATAATTGATAAAGATTTAGAAAAAACGAAACAGGTAATTTTTACGCTAGAAAAAGAAGGGTTGATAAAATCTAACAAAAAAATCTATTCATTAAATTAGTTCTCGCGCGATTAGCTCAGCTTGTCCCGTTAGACTTGGGCGCATAGCTCAATGGCAGAGCACTTTCTTGACGTGAAAGGGGTTCCAAGTTCGAATCTTGGTGCGCCCACACCCAAGTCTAACGGGATGAAGCAGATTCTCGATAAATTCAAGGAATTTATCGAGAATCCGCGATTTTTAGAAAAATCGGGACATTTTCTTGACGTGTAAAGGGCCGGGGGTGCAAATCCCTCAACGCGCACAAATATATGCAAATACACAAAATCACCAAAAAAGATTTTACTGAATGGATGGCAATGGGTTTGGAATTTTGGCCCAAACATACGGAAAAAGAAATAAGAAACGAATTCAACAGAATCGTTAATTCAAAACAAGAAGAAAGCTTCATCTGCAAAGATGGTGATCGGTCTTTGGGATTTATCGCCGTTGCAATAAGAACCGATTACGTAGAAGGTTCAATTTTTTCACCAAAGAAAAAGCCAGTGGGTTACCTTGAGGCAATCTACGTTAAAAAAGCATTTCGTAAAAGAGGCGTGGCAAAACTCTTAATGAAAGAGGGTTTAACGTGGCTTAAGAAAAATGGGTGCAAAGAAGTTGGTTCAGATGTAAGAATGGATAATAGTATTAGCCAAACATTCCATAAAAAAATCGGGTTTAAAAAGGGCGAAATACTCGTTCATTATATCAGGCAAATATAGTATGGATACCAAAATAATCTACGAAGATAAAGATGTATTGGTAGTAGATAAGCCAGCGGGGATTGTCGTTTTTGCCGAAGGTAATCTTGCGGCAGCCGGAACCGAAAAAACCCTTATTGATTACCTCATAGAAAAATATCCCGAATTAAAAAACGCCGGAGAAGCTCCGCGCTACGGAATTGTCCACCGACTAGATAAAGATACCTCGGGCATACTTTTAGTCGCAAAAACCAATGAGGCCTTGATTTTTTTACAAAAACAGTTTAAAAATAGGGAGGTAGAAAAGAAATACGTCGCTTTGGCCACGGGCGCCTTAAAGGACGAAAAAGGTGTTATCCATACGCTTATTGGCAGGTCAAAAAGCGACCCACGTAAACAAAAAGCCACTTGGCTGCAAGATGCACGACCAGAGGGTAAGCGTGAGGCTATTACAGAGTATAAAGTGATAGAAAAATTTAAAGATTATACCCTTTTGGAGGTTTTAATAAAAACTGGGCGCAAGCATCAAATTAGAAGTCATTTGGCCTATATTCATTATCCAATAGCCGGAGATAAAATGTATGGATTTAAAGATTCACCATCGCCCAAGGGATTAGACAGGCAATTTCTCCACGCAAGCTATGTAAAGATAAAATTACCAAACGGACAAGTCAAAGAATTTAATTCTGACTTGCCGGAAGATTTAACACAAATACTAAATAATTTAGAAAAATTATGAGCACAACATTAGAAATATTTAATACCGCCCAGGAAAAAAAAATGCCAGATATTCGCCCTGGTAGCATGGTTCGCGTACATCAAAAAATAAAAGAAGGTGACAAAGAAAGAATCCAGATATTTGAAGGCGTCGTCATTGCCCGAAAACATGGCAAGGGCATATCAAGCACCATTACCGTAAGAAAAGTAGTAGACCAGGTTGGCGTAGAAAGGATATTCCCCGTACATTCGCCTTCCCTAGAAAAAATAAAAGTGGTAAAATCAAGCAAGGTGCGAAGGTCAAAATTATACTATTTAAGAACCGCAAAGGGCACCAAGGCAAAATTAAAAAAGAAAGATTTTAGCGCCGCAATCGCCCAGCCAGAAAAAGCAACAGAACAAGAATCGGCAATGTCAGCACCAGAAACGTTGGAAACTAAGTAACACCCAGTTCTTTTTTCAACCTTTTAGGATAGAAGGAGAAATAGCATGGTTGCGCAAACGCCTTATACCGATGGAAACTGTCTGGATATGGAGGTAGAAGGGCCTCTTGAAGTAACAAACAACCAGGAGGCAGAATCGGTGGCAAACCGTATCAAAGACGCTCTTGCTCGTGTAGGACACTACCACGATAGCCCGAAAGTTTATGTTGAAATACGGACGCCCAAATGCCAAAGTACGCAAGAAAAACACGGGATTAACCCGTACGCGCCCAGAAAAAGAAGTAGCCAATAGCTCGTCCAAAAAGGGAGTTTCCGTGGGGGGAAGTTAACAGCGATGACGTTGTAATTTACCCCCTTGTTTTTTAAACGTGTATGTGCAAACAAAAGAATGCGCGGGTGGCGAAATGGCAGACACTTACACTTTGAGTATTTCCACTTTCCTGATATAATAATACAATGGATCAGGAAAGTAAAAATATATGGTCGCCAAAAATGTCGTATGTTGTTGGATTATTAACCACTGATGGTAATTTATCGAAAGACAAAAGGCATATAGAATTTACCTCGAAAGATTTACAGCTTCTAAAAATATTTAAAGAAAATCTTGGGTTAAAAAATAAAATAGGATTCAAGATTGGTGGTTATTCAAAAAAAAGATACCCCAGGATTCAATTTGGTAATGTTGTATTGTATGATTGGCTCACAAAGATAGGGTTGATGCCTAAAAAATCAAAAATGATGGGGAAAATCACTGTTCCTGATAAGTATTTTTTTGATTTTCTAAGGGGACATTTTGATGGAGATGGTTCGTGTTACAGTTATTGGGATAAAAGATGGCATAGCAGTTTCATGTTTTATACTAGTTTTCTATCTGCAAGCGAAAAACATATAGTATGGTTGAGAAATAATGTTGAAAAGCTAGCAAAAATAAAAGGATACCTATCGAAGGTACAGAAAGATGGAGTATATCAATTAAAATATGCAAAAGAAGAGTCCAGAATACTTATTTCTAAGATGTATTACAAAGAAAATTTACCGCATCTTAAACGGAAATATAAGAAGTTGATGAGAATTTTGAGTATTGATAATAAGGAAAATAGCAAAAGCAGATAAACTACGCCCTCGTGATGGAACTGGAATACATGTACGCTTGAGGTGCGTATGCCGCAAGGCTTGTGGGTTCGAATCCCACCGATGGCACATAAAATATTACGGACGCTTAGCTCAGCGGTAGAGCACCTCGTTTACACCGAGGGGGTCGCAGGTTCGAATCCTGCAGCGTTCACCGAGCAACTTGCCGCGTTAGCTCAGTGGTAGAGCATTGGTCTGAAGAACCATTGGTCAGGGGTCCGATTCCTCTACGCGGCACAAGATTAAGCGGGCGTGGTATAGTGGCTATTATATTACCTTGCCAAGGTAAAGATGGCGGTTCGATTCCGCTCGCCCGCTCAAAGCAAAAATCCAGATTTATCCTGGGTTTTTTCTTTGATGCGGCGTTGACGGAATCGAACCGCAAAAGAGGTCGGGAAAAAGGATTTTTCCCGTGGCGGAATTATTCAAACCGGAGGGTTTGAAGGAACGAGCCGTATGCTAAGAGGGGCGAGTGACAGGTTTGCATTCCCTGCCGTCGGCAGGCAGGTGTTTGACCGCTTAGTGAAAAAAGTTGCTTTTTAGGTGGTTTTTTAGTACCCTTGAGCCAGGAAGTTCCTACTTAATTATTTTGGAGGTATGCCATGGAATCGAACCAAAAGATGTGGATTGCGTGGCAATTATATTCCTACAATGTTGGACCAGGGAAACTCAAGCGGATGTCCAAAGATGGGCTTGTAAAGCTTCATCGGCAAATTGATATTTGCCTAGAAGAGCTTGAAGAGTTTGTCAAAGAGCTAAAGGCAGATTTGCACATTCTCCCCGAAAGAGATGATAGGTTCTTTGTCAATCACTGCTTGTGTCATCCATGCATAAACGGCAGCGCTACTTACTACCAAACGCGTGCGCATGCAAAAGATACGCTCCGACGACCATATGTTTCTGCCGAAGAGCGATATAATCCACCCATTTGCGCAGAGGGGGATTAGTTTTTTGCAGGGGCTCTAGAGTTGATTTTACTAGAGCTCTTTTATTTTACTTCATTGATTTTGACTTCTTCCAGCAACAAATTAGGTATAAAGAAAATCTCACTAGTTGTCTACCGATAGATTCTAACGTAAAATACTACCCACTCGGGTAGAAGTCCGCTTTTTGGGGCGGATTTTTTGTGATTTTAGTGATTTTTTACTTTATTGACACCTGTGGATAACTATGGTCTAACTATTGACAAGGGGGGTTGAATATGCTACAATTAATCCATGCTCCAGAAATGGAGTTTTTTAGATATATCCATATACATTAACGCTAAATTTATGAATAAATCCGTCATAATTCGCTCTATATTGCTGGGTTTTTTGGCTTTGGCTATATTGTGTGGAATAGGCGTACCAAGACCTATTAATGCTGACTTAAACAACGTAAAAGTTGAACTAAATCCAGCAACCCTTATTAAAAATGGCCATTTAACTATCTGTAAGATAGATAAGTCTTCTTATGAGGTGGTTAAAAAAATAAAAATGATTGTTACTGGCTACTCAAGCACTCCTGACCAGACTGACGATACTCCATTTACCACTGCTTCTGGTAAACATGTGGCTGACGGAATTATTGCAAATAACATGCTGCCTTTTGGCACGAAAGTAAGAATTAGCGGAATTCCTGAACTAGAAAACAAGATATTTACGGTAGAAGACAGGATGCACCCAAGGATGGGAAAAAACCATGTTGACGTATGGTTCCCTACCTACAAAGAAGCAAAAGAGTTTGGAGCAAAATATAGAATAAATATAGAAGTGTTGGAAAGCTAAGTTATTGATAACCAAAAACCCGCGTTAAGCGGGTTTTTGGTTTTAGTTTACACCGAACTAAGTAAAGTGTGCCCGAGGTGGGAGTTGAACCCACATGATATAAATATCGACAGGTCTTAAGTCTGTTGCGTCTGCCAGTTCCGCCACTCGGGCTTATTGAGGCCTGGGCGAGAATCGCACTCGCGTATAAGGGTTTTGCAGACCCTTGCTTTACTACTTAGCTACCAGGCCACAATTTAGTATTATGCTACGCTATTTTTCCTCTTTTTTCAACTGACTCAAAAGTCCTTCAATTTTTGCCGCTTTGGCGATTACCTCGTCTTTTACGAACTTAATTTTGGGAATCGGGCGCATGTTTAAGCGCTTATTTACTTTTTGCTGAATATCGTAAACCGCTTTATTCAATAATGTTATAACCTTATCGGCCTGCTCATCGGGCAATACGGAAATATACGCTTTAGCTTCAATTAAATTAGCGGTGGCTTCCATGTAAGTTAGTGTTACCAAAGCTCCATGAAAATCAAAATCCCGCAACAAAATTTTGCTGACTTCCTGCTTTAATAGGGAATTTACTTTTTCGAGGCGATTTGACATAGTTATTATTACATGCTAGAATAGATCTGTGTGTGATCTTTGATTTTCGCCCATTTTATTTAAGGAGTATTGTCATGAAGGTTTTCAAAATTTTTGCTCTGTTGGCACTTCTGACTCTTGTCCCCTATGCCTTTCTTACGTGGGTAAGGATCGGTAGGATCAACTTCTTTCCAGATAGAGAACCTGTTGCACTTCATGGGCAGAAACAGTATAACATAACTGCCCAAGAAGACGCAGCTATTACGATCCTCACGGTGGAGCATCAAACGTTCACAGTTGTAGACACGAAGTCTATAAAAGGGACTGACACCTATAAAGTAGTGCTTAAAAGGACTGATGACTACATGGTCTCGGTAATTACTAATCAGAATCTCAAGATGGGAACTGAGGTAACAATTACCAGGATAGTGCATCTTGGTCGCACGACATTTATCAGTGACATATTCATCAAGTAGCAATTCTGCACTTGGTTTCGGTTCAGACCCCTGTAAGGACTACGGGGTCTTTTTTTATCTATAACATACAGTCCTAAATTACCTAAACTACAAAACCCCCTTCTGCCGTTCCTCTGTGTACGCCACCAAAATGTCTTGAGCTTCAACTTTTACGTTGCCTTCAAATAAAATTCCGCATTCGTCGCCTTTTTTAAGCAAGTCCATATCTTTTTTGTCGCGTTGCAGGTTAATAATTCTGCCAGCGCCCACTTTTTGATCGCCGCGCATGACATCAAGTTTTAATCCCTTTTTAATTTCACCTTCGGTAATTTTTCCGCCCACGATTTGGCGGTTTTTTTCTGCAAAGAAGATAATGAGCGCCTTGATTTTGCCAACATCTTTACGGACGGTTTCTGCTTCCAGCGACTTTTCCATGCCGTTTCGTATTTCTTGAATTAATTCATAAATAATATCAAAGGTTTTTATCCTAATTCGCTTAGTGGTATCTTTGCTTAAAATCTGTGTTACCCCCGGTGTAATTTTTACGCGAAACCCAATAATTACCGCCTTTGCCATTTCGGCTAATTTTACATCGGTTTCGTTAATGTCTCCCACTTCGGTCTTCAAAATCCGGAGTACAATTTGGTCTTGGGGGAGACTTTTTAACATTCCCTCCACGGCTTCAAGCGAGCCAAACACATCTCCCTTTAAAATAATGTTTAGGACTTTTTGGTCGGCGTTGATATTAAGAACTGTCATGTTTATCTCTCTTTTTTGCGCCTCTATTTTTACATGGGCCAAGGCTTCTTCAACCGCTTTGTAGCTTTTAAATTTTTCTCCCACGCCCGGAACTTTTTCAAATCCCAGGACAATGGCGGGCTGGGAAGGATACACTTTTTCGATGATTTTTCCAGAAAAATCATGCAATGACTTGATTTTAGCCATTGCCAAATCCGTAGCGATAATATCTTTTTTATGCAACGTTCCTTTTTCAACAATCACCGTGGCCACAGGACCTTTTAAGCTATCCATGTATGATTCTATCACCAAGCCTTCTGCGGGGATTTTTACATCGGCCGTTAATTCTTGCATGTCTGAAACCAGCAAAATCATTTCTAGCAACTCATCAATGCCGGTTTTCTCTTTTGCGGAGACTTCAACCGATGGGATTTGGCCTCCCATGGATTCTACCAATACATCAATCTTTGAAAGTTCTCGTTTTATTTTTTCGGGGTCGGCGGTGGGGATGTCAATTTTATTTAAAACCACAATCGTAGGAATTTCTGCCTTTTTTATTGCCATAATAGCTTCTTTGGTTTGAGGCTGGACGGATTGGGCCGCGTCCACTACCAACAGGGCAATGTCTGCTACGCTGGCGCCGCGAGTTCGCATGGCTGAAAAAGCTTCGTGTCCGGGGGTGTCAATGAAGGTTATTTTTTTTCCATGGTGGTCTACTTCATAGGCCCCGATATGCTGGGTAATGCCACCGGATTCTTTTGCCGTAATCTTAAAATCTTTTATGGCTTCTAAAAGAGAGCTTTTGCCGTGGTCAACGTGACCCAAAACCCCCACGACCGGAGGGCGCATCCATACACTTTTCCCGATTTTATCGAGGACCCGCGATGGCTCCGATTCGTTCGAGAGTCCACGACTTTTTCGGGACTTTGCAATCGGGATAGCTATTTTTTTTGATTTCTTTGACATTGGTTTTATACTTCTTTTTTTATAGCTCTTTCAATGGCTTCTTTTTCTTCGTTTGATAGTACGTACTCTGATTTTCCGTTGACTACTGATTTGGCATAGACCCGGTTACCTTCTTTAATAAATAAACTGGAGATAACGAATCCGTTGTTATTACTGTCCAGGATAGAGATAGCAAAGCTCTGGTTTCCCCCCATATCGGTAAATGGGTTAAATCGCACCACGCCTATTTTCTGTATGGATATTTTTGAGATATCTTCTAATGATGCTATCTTAGCCTGCACTTCTTTTATCTGTGATTCTAGTGCTTTTGTTTTTTTAATTTCTGAAAAGAGGAGGTCTCTTAGGTCCTTAATCTTGCCTTTTTCTAATAATAAGTCAATGGCTTTGTTTACTCTCACGTAGTAAAAAAACAAAAAACAGCTCACAGTTCCTAAAGCTAATATAACCAAAAACAACAAGATAACAACCAATTGCATAGAGCCATCATAAACTAATTTAGCTTAAAATTCAACGCATTATGCGCTGTGGATATGTTATTTTCCGACCTATGATATAATTAGCAAAATAGCTCTGAGATTTAAGACGTACACTCATACATACCAGAGTGTTTGTTAGTATTGAAAACAAAATTACACATCAAAGATGAAGGTTGAGCCAAACAAATTACTAAAATTTATTTTGGAGGCCGGCTTAATTGATGAAAGTCAATTTGCAAAGATTCTTGAAAAAAGTGAAAAATCCAATAAAGAAGTTGGGGATCTTTTGGTTTCTGACGGTTTAGTCACCAAAAAAGAGTTGATAAAAATAGAAGCCTACCTCCTGGGAATCCCCTTTATTAATTTGGAAAACGAAATAATCCCCCCAGAGGTGCTTACCATTATTCCTGAATCTATCGCCAGGGCCCACAATATTGTTGCTTTCAGGAGAAAAGAGAACAACCTTGAAGTGGCCATGGTAGACCCAGAAGATTTGCGGACTATTGCCTTCATCGAAAAAACGATACCTTCTATAAAAATTTTATCGAGGCTGACTACCCCTGAAAGCATAAAAAAAGCCCTCTCCCAATACCAGAAAACCTTAGAAACAGAATTTAAGGATATCATCAATATTGATGAAGAGGAGGAACAGGTGATTAAGCACATACAAGAAGGGCCAGCTACTGAAGAAAAGGACGAAGTAAAAAAGGCTGCAGAAGACATACCAATCATAAAAATTGTAGATACGCTGCTAAAGCACGCTATTTTACAAGCGACTTCTGATGTGCATATTGAACCTCTAGAGAAGGAAGTGATAGTTCGCTACCGAATTGACGGTATCCTGCGCGACGTGATGAGGCTCCCCATTAGCACTTCTTTAGGCATTGTTGCAAGGATAAAAGTCCTTTCCAACTTAAAACTTGACGAGCATAGGCTCCCCCAGGACGGCAGGTTTAAAATTGAAACAGAAGATTTTAAATATTCCGTAAGGGTTTCTGTTTTACCCGTGTCCAATGGTGAGAAAATTGTCATGAGGCTGCTGGCTGAAAACACCAAGTCTTCTACGTTGGACAAACTGGGATTTTCGGGAAAAGTCTTAAAACAAATTCAAGAAGCGCTGAATAAATCGTCTGGCATGATACTTATTACCGGGCCCACAGGTTGCGGTAAAACCACCACCCTCTACTCAATGATGGGAATCCTTAATACTACCGAAGTAAATATTTCCACTGTTGAAGACCCTATTGAGTATCGGATGCCCAGGATCAACCAAACCCAGGTTAATACCCAAATAGGACTGACGTTTGCCTCGGGATTGCGGGTGTTGGTGAGGCAAGACCCCGACATTATCATGGTGGGAGAAATTAGAGATAACGAAACGGCAAGCTTGGCAATTAACGCCGCCCTCACGGGACACTTAGTGTTGTCTACCCTACACACCACTGAAGCAGCTGGGGCAATTCCCCGTCTCATTGACATGAAGGTAGAACCCTTTTTAATTTCCTCAACATTAAATTTAGTCATAGCCCAGCGACTGGTGAGAAAGTTTGCCGGAGAGAAAGAAAAATACATTTTGAATCCTTCAGAGCTGGAAAATCTGGAAAAATATTGCAACTTAGACCGTATTTTAGAAATTTTGAAGGAGGAAAAATTGGTAAAACCAAAAGCGACCATAAAAGACGTTGAATTTTACAGGCCAAAACCTTCCAAGGATGCTGGCGACGGCTACAAAGGTAGGCTTGGCATCGTGGAGGTGTTACCGGTGACAGAAACGATACGGGATTTGATTGTGAAAAAGGCGACGACGAAAGAAATTTCAAGCCAAGCCATAAAAGAGGGAATGCGTACCATGATTGAAGATGGGTTCGTAAAAGCGGTGCAAGGGATGACATCAATAGAAGAAATTTTAAGGGTGATTACAGAATAAAAAGAGTACATCAACCACAAAAAAATTATGCCAAATTATTTTTATACCGCTAAATCTTTTGATGGCCAAACCAAAACGGGAAACCTTTACGCCAACGATGTCCGGCAGCTTGCCCAAAACCTCAAAGGCGAAAATCTGCTTTTAATTAATGCTGTATCACAAGAAGAAAGTAAAAAAAACCCTTTTAGCATATTACTTCCCTCCTTTGGTATTTCCCAGGTAGAGAAGATAATGATGACCAGGAATTTATGGATTATGTTTAGCGCGGGCCTTTCGCTGGTAAAGATCTTTAGCATTTTATCAGTGCAGGCGAAAAAGAAAAAACTAAAGGATATTATGCTTGACATCAATGAAAGGCTTAATAAGGGAGAGGGCTTTTCTCATAGTCTAGCCCAATATCCCAAAGTGTTTAACGATTTTTTTGTGAGCATGGTAAAAATTGGGGAAGAGTCTGGCACCTTAGAAGACATTTTTGAGATTCTTTCGGTCCATATGGATAGGGACCATGAATTACGATCTAAAATACGGGGCGCTCTCATTTATCCCTGTATTATCCTGGTGACCCTTGGGGGCATTGGTATTGTAGTGTCAACCTTTGTCCTGCCCAAATTCAGCACATTCTTGATTGGACTAAATATCCCGCTTCCCATATACACCAGGATTTTACTTGGCATAGGGACCTTTTCACAAAAATATTGGTATGTATCTATTATTATTCCTGTCGTTGTAATGTATCTTTTTTTCTTATCAATGAGAACCAAGAAAGGAAGATGGGTAAGAGATACGATTCTGATAAAAATGCCGCTTATTTCCCCGTTTATCAAAAAAAGCAATTCTGCGGTGCTGGTCCGCTCTTTAAGCTCGCTTAACGCTTCGGGCATTTCACTGATACGGTCTTTAGAAATCACTTCTGAAACAGTGGGAAACATCTATTTTAAAAACGCTCTCACCCAAGCTATAGAAAAAGTGAAAAAAGGAGAAAAATTGTCTAGTGCCCTAAAACCGTATGAACATATATTCCCCCTGGGAGCCATTGATATGATGGAGGTTGGCGAAGAAACGGGAAAGACTTCTTTGGTCCTAAAAAAATTGGCAGAATTTTATGAACAAGAAGTCATTGAGATTACCAAAAACTTTTCAGTAGTTATTGAACCCGTATTGATAGTTTTTTTGGGGTTATGCGTCGCTTTTTTTGCAATCTCTATCATTTCTCCGATGTATTCATCGTTAAAGTATATATAGGGGGTGTGCCCGGTACCATAGTTGCGCATGTAATCTGGGCGAAAATATATCAATGAAAACATTACCGAAAAAGCACAAAAAGAAACTTAATGCTGGGTTCACCCTCATTGAAATTGCCATGGGCATACTGATTGTTGGAATTTTAGTTGCGAGCGTCATGCAGATTTATTCTTTAGCCATCAAGCAAATTAGCCATTATAGGGAACAAACCGTTGTGGTAAGCCTTTCAGACCAATACCTGGAAATCGCCAGAAACTTGCCCTACGCCCAAGTTGGAACATTAAGCGGCAATCCCCATGGAAGCCTTGCTGATTCGGTAAACCCCATTAACGCAACGGTAAATGGGGCTAATTATAAAATCTATTATGTCGTCAACTACATAGATGATCCTGCTGATGGAACCATTTTAGCTGGCACCGACAGCGCCCCAAACGATTACAAGCAAGTTAAGCTTTATATCAAAAACAGCGCCACAAACGCCCTCAATAGTTTTTTGACTAACGTAGTTCCCAAGGGACTTGAGGGATTAGGATCTGGCGGGGCACTTTTTATAAAGGTATTTGATGCGGTGGGCCAACCAATTTCCGGAGCCACTATTCATATTCAAAATACTGTTCTTAATCCAGGAATTGATTTAACAAGAACCAGTAATACCAATGGTAACTGGGTTGAGGTGGGATTGCCAGACAGTCCCAACAGCTACCATATTACCGTGACAAAAGACGGCTATTCTACCGACCAGACTTATCCTACTTCGCAACAAAATCAAAACCCAGTAAAACCAGATTCCACTATATCGAGCGGACAGGTGACCCAGATAAGTTTTTCAATCGACAGAGTGAGTAACCTCGTGTTTAATATCTTTAATCAAACTTGCAGCCCGTTGGCGGGAGTTGGCTTAAGGGTTACGGGGGCAAAATTAATCGGGACCCCGGATATATTAAAATTTGATAGCAGTTATACTTCAAATAGCGGCGGACAGGTAACATTAAACAACGTTGAATGGGATTCTTACGACCCGACATTAACAGGCCCTACTTACATGATTTATGGAACTTCGCCGACCCAACAAGCTGTCATTTTACCGAACACCAATGAAATTTTTAATTTAATCATCGGACCAAAAACTGACCATAGTTTACTGGTAATCGTCAAAGACGCTTCTACGTCAAACCCCATTGAAGGGGCTACTGTTGAATTACAAAAAGTAAGTCCCGCGCTTGATACTAGTAACATAACCGGCGGGAGTATATGGAGTCAGCAAGATTGGTCATCTGGACCCGGTCAAACAGACTTTGCGGATCAAGGCAAATATTACGAAGACGACGGCAACATAGATAATGCCAGCCTTCCTTCCGGACTACGGCTCGCCCAATTTGAAGGCGCCTATGTAAACCAGGGAACGCTTACCTCTTCTACCTTTGATACTGGAACAAGCCAAAGCGCTTACACTACCCTAACCTGGCAACCAACTTCGCAAGACCCATTAACGAACGTTAAATTCCAGATTGCTACTAATAATGACAACCTTACCTGGGACTTTTTAGGACCCGATGGCACTTCCAGCTCTTACTACACGGTCCCAGGGACCACCATCAATCCATTGCATAATAATAAAAGGTACGTACGCTATAAGGCATTTTTATCCACTCAAGATTCTTCTAAAACACCTGTCCTTACCAGCGTTAATGTTAATTATGTTTCCGGCTGCTTTACCCCGGGCCAGGCAATGTTTCCGGGACTCACCCAGGGTTCAGATTATCAAATAGTGATCAGCGCCAATGGATATCTCACCCAAACTATCAATAATGTAGACATTAACGGATATAATGTGCTGCAAGCTTCATTAAGCCAGTAGAAAAGTATTTTATTTCTCACGTCCCTAACTTCATGACATCTATAGTTCAAAAACAAAAAGGATTTTCACTCATAGAATTAATGATCGCAATATCTATTTTTTCTATGCTCATATTTATTGTTATTGCTGTGTTTGAGACGGTCCTATTCGGTTCAAACCAGCAATTTTTAGCCCTAGACAATGTTGATAACGCAAGGTTGGTGATGTCGCGATTTGTAAATGAAATAAGAAATGCCTCCGTGGGTGTTGACGGTTCTTATCAGTTAAATACCGCGGGAGACAATCAAATCATTTTTTACTCAAAATCTTCCTACACCGGCCTGGTAAATCGTATCAACTACTACCTTTCTGGAACTACCCTTTACCGGGGCATTACTGCTCCGAGTGGCAACCCGCAAACCTACAATCTCGCCCAAGAATCTAAAACACTCATCCAAAAAGATGTTGTAAACCAAGCTAGTCCAATTTTCACTTACTACGACGGTAACTACGATGGCAACACCAGACCCCTTTCACAGCCGGTAAACGTGACCCTCGTGAAATTCATCAAGATCAACCTAACGGTTTTAAACCAAGTCCAATCCCACAGCCAAAGCAATTTTTCTATCAGCGCTGGCGCTAATATAAGGAATCTAAAAACTAATTTGGGAAATTAATAACTACCAGCAGGTTAAACAAAGCATGAGTAAAGACAAAAAAAATACATTATTATTCTCTCTAGCGGCAAACGCGTGTCAGAAGGGAGCAATTCTCGTTTATTTGATCATCATCATTCTTGTTTTTTCTATTTTACTATTGCCGCTCCTTGACCTTGCTTCAAGAAAAATATTTCTCATCCGCTCATCAATAGACAACGAAGAGGCACTCCAAATAGCCGAAGCCGGAATAAATTACTATCAATGGCATTTGGCCCATTACCAAAACGACTACAAAGATGGCACCGGTACTTCCGGGCCTTACGTTCATGATTATGTGGACTTTGATACCCAAAAAAATATAGGTAAATTCAGTTTGACGATTACTCCTCCGCCCGTAGGATCTACCATCGTTACTATACAATCGACAGGTTGGAACAGTAGCAACCCAACGATTACAAGAACTATCACCGCAAAATACGGCATTCCTTCAATTGCCAAATATGCTTTTTTAAGCAATGACGTCATTTGGATTGGGGACAGTGAAACGGTAAACGGCCAGCTACAATCTAACAATGGAGTCAGATTCGACGGAGTCGGAAATGCCCCCATACAATCTGCTAAGTCAACATATACCTGCCCTTCTTCCCAAGGATCCCCTTGCCCAGCAACCGAAAACGGAGTCTGGGGATCGGCTTCCCAAAGCGTCAAAAACTTTTGGCAGTTTCCAGTGCCAGGGGTTGATTTTTCATCAGTAACCTCTGATTTGGCCACCATGAAAAGCCTGGCCCAGAGCAATGGGATTTATTTGCCACCCTCAAGCGCCCAGGGATACTCGCTTGTATTCAACAGCGATAGTACGGTGAGTATCTACAAGGTAACCAGATTGCTTTCTAATCCGACTGGCTGGGATACTAATGGAGTCGCCCATAATGAATACATCGACTATAGAAGTAGGACGTTGCAATTTATCAAAAGTATGCCTGCCAATGGTGTTATTTACGTAGAAGACAAAACATGGATAGAAGGGACAGTCAAAGGGCGCGCAACGGTCGCTGCCGCACAATTACCATTTAACCCTGCCACAGCCCCAACCATTTATATTCCAAATAATATTTTGTATGCCGCAAAAGACGGGACAAATGTACTGGGACTAATTGCCCAAAAAGACATCGTAGTAACCTACCACGCGCCAAATAACATAGAGATTGATGCGGCCTTAATTTCCCAAAATGGAGGCGCCCAGTTTTTTTACTATTCTAGCAACATCAAAAATAACATCACCATTTTTGGAACCATTATGACATTTAGCCAGTGGACATGGACCTGGGTTAGCGGCGCCAGTACCGTGGTATCTGGATACATAAACACCTTTAACAATTACGATAGCAACCTTTTATACGGCGCCCCTCCAAGTTTTCCCGTTTCTTCTTCCGACTACCAGCTATTAAGCTGGATTAGTGATTAACACACCTAATTACATGAAGTTATTTATATTTTTTAATCGTAAGATTTTCTTGGTAATAGCACTATTAACGCTTTTGGTTTTCCCACTCTCCACGGTAGCTGTCAAAAAGGTTATTCCTAAAAACACCTCGTCACTGCAACCAATTCCCCAAAATGTAATACCTGATGTTTCCCATAATATAAATTCTACCCACGACCAAAGTCCGTTGTACGTTAACAACCAACCTGATGGAAATTCGCCGCAGGTGAGCGACCAAAAAGATCAACACACTCCTGACAAATTTTTACCAACCAATATAACCGCCATAAAAAACGGCAACGGAATTGTTTACCTTACATTATGTATTGTTTTTGTGGTTGCGGTATTAATCTTTTTTTTATTTTTACGATAGTGGTGGTTTGGCTTTATATAAACTTTACTTGTATAATTACTATAGGGGAAAGGCGAGAGACTATATTTTCGTACTTAAGCTTAATAATTAATAACCGTAATATAAAAAGTTGAAATTTTTAACTTTAGAAAAAGAAGCATTCGGCTTGGATATAAGCGACCTGTCTTTAAAAATCATCAAACTTAAAAAAAGAGGGGAGCTTTTTAGTTTAGTCTCCTCTTATGAAATGGAAATAAAGGCGGGCATTATTGAGAAAGGAGTAGTTCAAGATGAAGATGCTTTGGCAAAAATTATCAAAGTAGCATGCAAAGAAGTCGTAGGAGAAAAGCTTAACACAAAATATGTCATCGCATCTTTGCCGGAAGAAAAATCTTTTTTGCAGGTAATTCAAATGCCGAAAATGGACGAAACAGAATTAAAGTCTGCCATACTTTTTGAAGCAGAAAACTACATACCCTTGCCAATGAGCGAAGTATATTTAGATTTTCAAACCATCCGTCCCATCAAAGATCACCTTAACCATCTTGATGTACTTATCGTTGCGATGCCAAAAAAAATCGTCAACTCATACGTCGCTTCCATAAAAAAAGCCGGCCTTATCCCCATCGCCCTTGAAGTTGAATCAGAAGCGATCGTCAGGGCCCTAGTAAAAAACGAAACTAGCAACTCTCCGATGGTATTAATTGACTTTGGCAGAAACAGCACTGATTTTATTATTTTTGCCGGCCGTTCTATACAATTTACCTGCTCTATTCCCGTTTCGTCTGAACAATTGACCGTGGCGATATCAACATCCTTGGAAATAGACCTTAAAAAGGCCGAGAGGCTAAAAATAAAGTATACCTTGTCCGATATAAACAACAATGCTAGGTCAAAAAAAATCCTGGAAGCAATGAATCCTATTTTGAATGACTTAGTTGCCCAAATTAAAAAATACTTAAATTTTTATCAGGACCATACTTCTCATGAGCACATTTCCTCTGACGAGAGAATACAAAAGATTTTAATGTGCGGAGGAGGGGCAAATCTGGCAGGATTGCCAAAATTACTCTCTGAAAAATTGGGAATCCCTGTAGAACTTAGCGATTTTTGGATAAACTTTTCGCCGACAAGAAAAAACAAGCATATGTACCAAAACTACCTTTCGTTTGCCACTGCCTTAGGGTTGGCCTTACGAGGGATAAAAGATAATACCTAGCCTTATAACGTGCTTTTATGATAAACCTCTTACCACCAGAAATAAAAAAAGAACTCATCTTAGAAAAAAAGAGGCGGCTGGTTGCCGTGCTAGGAGTTACTATGTTCGTCCCTTTTATCTGCCTGATGTTAGTTTTGCTATCAGTAAAACTTTATGTTTCAGCAGAAGTGGACTCCCAAAAAACTATTTTAGAGCAAACCAGAAAACAATACCAAACTTCTGATTTTTTAGCCTTTAAAGATATAATCCAAAAGGATAATAAAACGCTGAGTAACCTTGAATCTTTTTATAAAAAAGAGATATACACAAGCGACATATTAAAAATGGTATCAGACATCCCCCGTCCCGAAAACCTATACCTTACCGACCTTTCCTTAAATAGGGACGATAATCAAAAAATTAAGGTGACCATTTCTGGTTTTAGTAAGTCTAGAGACGACTTGCTTGTCTTCCAAAAGAACATTCAAGGTGTTACCCAAATAAAAAACCTTTCTTTTTCACCTGAAAGCTGGGTAAATCCTGTCAATGTTAAATTTAACCTTGTCTTTGAAGTCTCGCCATGAACATATTAACCATTCGTAAATAATTTTACATGTTCGATTTCTTAAAAAATAAACATCACATCATTTCGATTGGCTTTGGTTTGATAGGATTATTCGCCGTCTTATCCTTTATTGGATTACTCCTTTTTGATATTAAAAACGACTCCGACAACATTACTACCATCAAAGACAGCACGGTTGCCCTAGAGGTACAAAACACCAAGATTGAAGACTTTAAAAAAATCTACGATAACCAAAAGGAACCGCTGCAAAAAATTAACCAGTTATTCATTGACCCCCAGCATTTCGTTGATTTTATAAAGTTTTTAGAAAACACCACCAGTGATGCTGGAATCTCCTCGCAAATTTCTTTATTGTCCAACGCTAATACTGCGCAGAAAAATCAAAACAGCGTTACGTTCCAAATATCTTCCCGGGATGACTTTCTAAAAATCCTCCATTTTTCAGAAAAAATTGAGAATGGCCCGTATCTCGTTGAAATCAAAAATGTAACCATTAAAAAACTAGATGAACAGAATACTTCTGTAATTTTGCCTTCTCTAAAAGACAAAACGGTGGAGCAAAAGAAGCTTTACTCAGGAAATGTTAATGCAACATTTATCATAAAAGCATTTATACAACCGTAAATTTTCTCATCCAGTAAAAAAATTACTACGAGAACATATGATATTCAGTAGAAAAAACCTATTCGGAATAAAAGTAGAGGGAATAAAAAATATCCCCTGGGTATTGGCATCGCATGCTTTTTTAATTATTATATTCTTTATTTTTCTCTATTTACTCGTGGGAGTATATTTATTTTATACCTATGGGATTTTAGTAGAAGGGGAAGCGCCAAAAATAGTTGACAATACGATTGAATTCAACTATAGTGCCTACGAAGGGGTATTAAGAGCGTGGGAAGCAAAAGACCAAAGCTTTCAGGAGTCTGTAAACGGTATTTACCCAAATCCTTTCAGCTCGCCACTTAATAGTGTCGTACCAGAAAACCCAAAAAAATAAAAACCAATGTACCAGAAACCATGATTAAGGCAAATAAAAAAATTCTTATTGTAGAGGACGATGAAGATTTTTTGTTTATACTTCAGAAAAAGTTTACCGTGGAAGGGTTTTCCATTGTTATTGCAAAAGATGGTCAAGAAGGTATTTCAGTAGCAGAAAAAGAAAAACCAGACCTTATTTTTTCAGACATCTTAATGCCTAAAGTAGATGGGGTGACCATGGCAAAAAAGATACGGGAGTTTAATGCAGATGTGCCAATTATATTTTTGACAAATACTACTGATGTTGATAAAACCAAAACTCCAGAATCAGATAAATTTGAATATATTATCAAGTCTAATACGCAAATTGACGATATTATCGCCAAGGCAAAAGCCACACTTGGTCTGGTGTAACTTTCAAATATCCATACAGCAAAAGAGCTTGCGTATGCAAGCTTTTTTGGTGTAGAGATTCATTAAAATAAGAGGGCGGAGGGCACAGGATTCGAACCTGCAAGGGATTTCTCCCACCGGTTTTCGAAACCGGCGCATTAGCCGTTCTGCCAACCCTCCTTATGTATAAATTATACAATATTCCTATCAAAAATGCGGCCATAAGCCGCACTTTGATAGATAAAAAATGTATATAGTTTATGTTTTATCGTAGTCTTCGTTCTTTACAATAACCTGATGCCAGTCATTGTAGTCGTAAATATCCTGAATAATCATTCCGCACACGGCTCCCGCGAAAAAAGCTGGCAGGTAAAAGTGGTCTATCACCCAAACGATAGCCAAAATAACAATACCTATAATCCAGTGATGCAGATGCACTTTCCACTTTCCATAATCTAAAAATATAGAATCTATCTTACCGTTATGGACAAATAAATTACAGAAGATTTTACAAAGAACGTACCCTACTACTATTCCCCCCGTGAAAGAAATAGAAGAGTAAAATGAGGTAGCCAGCACGATAGCCGGCAAGACTATTTTCGCCTTAGAATCACTACTTTCGGCCATATTTTTAACTTAATTTAAGCTCTAAATGCGACCATTGATATTATTCACAACTGGGTCAAGTATACTCCTTTTAAGGCTCCTTGTCAATCCTTAGCAGTGGATTAAATAATCGTTTAAAAAAAGCCCGTTTTTTACAAAAAGCAGAATTTTAAAAGGCCTTGTTGTGCCCTCAGAGGGAATTGAACCCCCATCTCTTCCTTAGGACGGAATTGCTCTATCCGTTGAGCTATGAAGGCAAGTTCTGAGTTTTAAACTCGCAGTCATTCTATCTTAAAAATTGATTATTTTCAATAAAGTTGATAAAATACGAATACATTAAGCTATAAAAAAATATGAAATCTCCTATTGTTAAAATTGCGAAAAAGGTGTGTCCGGCAGTCATTAGCGTCATCGTTTCAAAAGACTTGCCAAAAGTAGAGGATTTTTACAGTTTCCCTTACGGCGGCAAAGAGTATATTATACCCATGATTGAAAAAGATGGCAAGGGAACCATTGAAAAAACTCAAATTGGCGGGGGGTCTGGTTTTATTATCTCCGACGATGGTTATGTATTAACCTCAAACCACGTGGTAGCCGATACCTTGGCTGACTATACAGTTATCATAGACCCGACCCACAAACATTCTGCAAAAGTACTGTCGCGTAATCCCATTAACGACATTGCCGTACTGAAAATTGAAGCTAGAAATCTGCCCTATATAACCTTGGCTAATTCTGACCGGATTGAAATAGGAGAAGAAGTGGTAGCGGTAGGCAACGCCTTGGGTGAGTTTACCGATACGCTTTCTGCAGGCATTGTATCAGGGTTGTCGCGCTATATTACGGCTTTTGGTGGCATTGACAACCAAATGCAGAATTTACGGGGTTTAATTCAAACGGACGCTGCCATTAATCCTGGCAACTCTGGGGGGCCTTTGGTGAATATGGCGGGCCACGTTATTGGGATAAACACCGCCATGATCATGGGAGCCCAAAACATTGGCTTTGCTATCCCTATAAACTACGCCAAAAAAGACTTAGAGGAAGTCAAAAAATTCGGCAAAATTGTGGTGCCGTTTTTAGGGGTAAAATACGTCTTGCTTTCAAAAGAAATGGCAAAAGCTAATAAATTACCCGTAGAGGATGGCGCATTAGTTGTTAGAGAGGCTTTAGGAGAACCTCCTGTTATCAAGGGATCAGCAGCAGACAAGGCGGGCATAAAAGAATTTGATATCATTACTGAATGCAACGGCCAAAAAATTACGCTAAAAAATCCTCTGGCAAATATTTTGCAAAAATGCAAAATTGGCGAGGAAACCACTTTTAAAGTCCTGCGCGACGGCCAAGAGTTATTACTAAAAGCAACATTATCAGAAAAAGAATAAATTTTTACATTAAACAACGGTCAGATAGGACCGTTGTTTGATTGCAGGCTACAGTTGTACTTTTGAGAATTGATACAGTCCGACCAATATTACTACCAACGAGACTCCACACAGTACGCTAAGACTTAATATAGGAGAAAAAACGTTTACCCCGCTGAATGCGTACCGTAAACCATCAACACCGTAAGAAAAGGGATTAATTTTTGTCATAAAATCTAAAACGGGAGGCAAATTCTTAATGGGGAAAATGGCGCCAGAAAGGTAAAACAATGGTTGTACGAGGAAATTAAAAATAAGAGGAAAGCCTTGCATGTCATCAAGTCTGGCGGCAATAGCGGCTCCCAAGGCCGAAGAAAGCATGGCTACTAAAAACAAGAATAGGAACGCCAAAGGCAGGCTGGCTAAGTGAGGCCTGAATCCGGCAATCAGGGTAATTAAAAAAACTAAGATTCCTTGAATCATTGCCACCGTTGCTCCTCCTAAGGTTTTACCCAAGAGAATTTCAAACCTTGAAACAGGAGCCACAAAAGTTTCTTTTAAAAATCCGAATTGTTTATCCCAGATAATTTCCAAACCCGTAAAGATAGAGGTGAAGAGTACCGACATGACAATGATTCCGGGAGCTAAAAACTGAATGTAGTTTCCTGCTCCTGCTTTTGCAAACACGGGGCCAAACCCAAAACCAATCGCTAAAAGGAAAATGATAGGCTGTCCCAACGCCCCCACGATACTGGCTTTTTTCCGGATAAATCTTTTCAATTGTCTAAGCCACAAAATATAAATTGCTGTCATGGAATTTAAGCACTAATGATTACCGCATAAGTTTGTTAGTAATCCGCATTTGATTTTTCCCAACGCTTACGGCTTCTTCTCTGATATTACTGCCCGTAAGCTTAATAAAGGCATCTTCTAATTTGCCGGTGCCAGCTTTCTTAATAATTTCGTCAATGGTACCGATGATAATGATTTTTCCGTGGTCAATAATGGCAATCCGTTGAGCCATGCGCTCAACTTCTTCCATGTGGTGGGTGGTAAAAAAAATGGTTACGTTTTCTTGCTTGTTTAAGTTATAAATATACGTCCAAATATGATTCCTAGTCTGGGGATCAAGGCCAATGGTTGGTTCGTCTAAAAACAGGATTTTCGGGTTATGTAAAAGTCCGCGTGCAATTTCCAGCCTTCGCTTCATTCCTCCCGAAAAGTTTTTTACAAAAGAATCTTTACGCTCGTACAATTCCACCAGTTTTAACAAACTTATAATACGAGGCTGGTAGTCTGGTTTTTTAATCCCATATAAAATGGCGTGGAATTGCATATTTTCGTAGGCGGTGAGTTCGTTATCTAAACTTGGATCTTGGAAAACAATACCGAAGGATTTACGGGTCTCGCTGGGTTTTTTGACCACGTTGTGGCCAGCCAGAGAAACTGTTCCCAACGTAGGCTTTAACAGGGTGGTCAGCATTTTTATCGTGGTGGTTTTTCCGGCACCATTAGGACCCAAAAAAGCAAAAACCTCGCCTTTTTTGACGCTAAAATTAATGGCGTCAACTGCGGTAAAGGTGCCGTATTTTTTTGTTAGGTTTTCTACTTCTATGATATTTTCCATGAAACTCATGCTACCTTATTTTTGCAAGTTATACAATAATACCCCTCGGCAAATTATTTTGGTGCAACGCTTTCTAGGGTAACTGCCTCTTTGGTGTAGATATTTGAAGGATTCCAAAGCAAAAACCCATTAAAGTCTTCTCCCATAGAATCAGTGACTGCCTTTATTTCTCGGGAAACCATAGGGGCATCATACACAGCTCCCAACGTAAAATCCTGAAGCCATGGTCTAATCTTGGCTGGCATAACGGTGTCGTTGGATTTGCTATAAGCCTCTCGACGGACTCTTGCATTATCTAGTGCGTTTTTTATTACTTCATAGGGGTAATCAGCTGGATTAGCAAAGCCCAAAAATCCATTCACATAGTGAGATGGATATACCATGGGACATACATAGTCAACATACTCAAAAGAGTCTTCAAAAACTTGGCCTATGCCCATGTCATCGGTGTTTGTGGTAGTCTGACCGAAGAGATCAACCGATATTTTCGCTTCAGGGAGCGACTCTCTCAATTTTCGAAAAAAGTTTTTTATCACCATATAGCGCGGAATTTTTTGGTCCCATAACGGGAAACCCATGGTATTTACGTCGCCATCAGAGGGAAACCTTACATAATCAAAGTTTATTTCATCAAAGCCGCGATCTATAGCATCTTTAGCGATCTCAGTATTGTAATCCCAAACTTCCTCTGAAGCAGGATCTACCCATGATAAGCCTCGGTTGTCTTTCCATGGTATTGGCTGTAACCCATTTCCTGGCTCAGATGCATCATAAATCGCTAAATCAGGACGTTGCTTTGCCAATATTGGGTCTTCAAACACCACCATCCTTCCAATGACGTACACACCTTCTTGATGCAATATATCTATGAGGCTATTAATATCGGGGATTTCAGGATAGTAAGATTTGTAGTCTTTTGCCTTTTGAGCTTCAGTTGCGTAGGTAACAATACCCGCAGAGTCTTTTATATCGACCACCACCGCATTAATTTGAGTATCTTTAAAAAGAGTTTCTAAATAACGAAGGTAGCTTTTGTTGCCCGCTGACCATCCGGTCACATACACTGCCTTCACGACCGTTAGGGGATTTTCTAACTGTTTTTTAAGCGGTACAACTTCGTGGACTTCTAAACTTCTGGGGGTAAAATTATCAACAATTTTGCTCGCAGAATCATTATCGTAGACAAAATCTCTTGAAGAAATTTTTCTAGACGCATTTATAACATGTAATGAATCGTTAATAAAAACAAAAGAGAGGTATAGCAAAAAAAGATACAACACAACAAACGGCAAAAGAAAAATTTTCTTCTGTGAAAATTCCATGCAACAAATTTACTTAAATCAATGAGTTTATTGTACCAAAAAATCGCTTCTTGGGCGATTTTTTACTTAAACCGCCTGCTACTATCGTGAAAAGTAAAAAACTGTTGAGTGGGCTTTCTCAACAGTTCTGCGCCTTATGGATTTCCAACTTTTTCTATTGTCTTGTACAACAGTTCCGAGTCAGAAATAATTTGCCTTAATTCCTCAAGCGTCTCTTTTTTATCTCGTTCGTCGCGAGATTTAAACATAGTGCTAAAGAATCTTTCGGGCATTTCAAGGAATACTCCCAATTCGCGGCGTACGCGACTATGGAAGTTTTTTAAAACTTCATAGTCTTTGTTTGGGCTTCTGCCAGAAGTTTGCTTATGCAATCCCATCGCCTTTTTTCTTTCAGTAATCATGTGTTTGGCCTTTCCGTGTTTTAGGCCGCCTGTACCAATCTTTTCAGCCATCTCTACTTGCTCTACCTGTGGCAAGTCAGCCAAAAGCAGTGCCGTAGAAAAAGGCAATCGCTTCTTCTCTGGTATCTCCATAGACATTAAAGCGAGTACATCACCAGAGAGGCAAAGCAGTTTTTGGTACTGGTATACCCAGGCTGCAGACTTTGCAAATATTTTTGCGATTTGTTCTGTCGTTTTTCCCCAATCCTTGAATCGCTTGATCGCAAAAGCAGTTTCTACGGGGTTGTGGCCAACTCTGCCAAAGTTGGCCACAACTGACATGGTGAATTGCGCTTCTTCATCCTTAACCGAAAACACCAGGGCTTTCATCGTGGCAACACCCGCCATGGCGCACGCATGCCACCTTCGTTGGCCCTCGATGAGTTCGTATTCATACTCTTGTAACAACCCATTCTCATGTTCAAGTTCCCTTACCCAAATGGGGGTGAGCTGGCCAATTGCCTTGATGCTATCTGCCAACTCTTTCAGATCTGCCTTGCCGAAAAATTTTCTCGGTTGATTTGCGAAAGGCCTAATCTTGTCTCGGGGGATTATAACAACCTTCTCTGTCATGACAGACTCTTCTGTGTAATCGGTGACTTGGTTTCCGCTTGCCGCATTTTTCTCAATGCATTCGAGGTTATCACAAACTACAGATTCGAACTCGCTCACGGATATTCCTCTGGGCAAGCTTTTTCCCCATTTTGACGCGTACTCTCCAGGGCCATGTTGATATTCGGGAACATAGCAAAGCCTGACTCTCTCGCAAATCGGACACCTTTCTACCGTAGATTGCATGACAGACCTCCTTTGTCAAAGGGCGATGTTTTGTTATGCTGTCCCAAGTTTATCATTGGAGGAGATGAAAATCAAATCAAAAAACCGCTGGGCGAACCATGCGGTTAAGACATTGTTAAGCTATGCTATCGTAGTAGGTCATCGAGTAGGGAGATGCAGGCCATTTCCTTTTCCCTGCTCTCGGTTCTCTTTGGGCTACCGATAATAACGCCCATCTCCACAGAAATCACTTGGATAATCTTGAGGTTATTTGCCTCAAGGGTGGCATGGCTTTGAGCAAGACAGACGCCGTAAGGAAAATCATGTGGAATGTGAGCTTCTGTAGCACCGTGAGAAAAGAGGACTTCGGCTTTTTTGCCATTCCAATCCAAAGCAGCTTGAGTGATATTGGGATACTCGCTGAGTATGACTACTCCATCTTGGATGTCCTTGATGCTTTGGGCGGGGTCTTCTTTCCTGCCGAGAAGCACAACCTTCCATGTTCGTTCTTCATGCTTGTTGAAACAGTTAAATTTGGTAAGAGTCGCAACAGAACCGCCATCAGATTCCATTACCTGGTCAGAGCCAGTGAAACCCAGGTCGTAATGATTTTTTGCCACCAGATAAGGAATGATGTGAGGCCTCATAAAAACAGCTTCACTAGCCCGATGTTTAGGGTCTCTAACCCTTGCTCGGTATTGACGAGGAATCTTTTCAAAGGTAATCCCCGCATTATTAAAGAACTTGACGGTCGGCTCTTCCATAGTGCCGTTCGGCAAAGCTACTCTAAGCATGGATACTCCTCCAAATAGGTTAATGGTCAAAGACGACACCGAAACGCTCGGTGAACCTTTTGAACATAGCCTATCATTATTTTGAAGAAAATCAACCAAAAAATCGCTATTTAGGGAATCTTTCTCTGAACGAGATAGTGCGACGTTAGAAAGTAAACCACAAATGAGGTTTTACTTATCCGAACCTATCAAGAGATAACGCAAGAATCAAGTAAAAAACCGAACGTGTTTTACCTTCAGTTATTTTTTTAGAAAACTCTCCAGTTTTTTGAGTGCCATCTTGCGCATAGAGGTTTCTTTTTGTTCTTCTACCGACATCTCCCCCCATGTTTTTTGGTAACCAGAGGGTATGAAAATCGGGTCCCATCCAAATCCTCTTTCGCCTCTTGGACTATTGGCAATAGTGCCTCGCATTTCTCCTTGGAACAAGCGTAACTCTTTTCCATCATATAGCCCAAAACAAACTTCAGCAAAAGCATCTCTACTTTCGTAACCGTTCAGAATTTTGCACAACCCCTCATTATCTAGTTCGGCAAGAAACCACTTGATAAGTGGTCCAGGTAACTTTCCTAAGGCATCAAATACCAGAGAAGTATCCTCCACTAAAACAGGGCTACTAAGATGTTTGTATGCCTCTTTTGCCTTGTGTTCAACGATCTCTTTTAATTTGAGTGATTGGATTTCTGCTAAATCAATTTTTTGATGCAGAATGGGATAATCTAGGTGTCGGCTCAATTGTTCTGCTTTTGCGGAATTGCCCGTGATAAAAGTGATATTGTTGGTGAACATATATTCCTCCTTCTTAAGTTAATGTGCTGAATTTCTCTGAGCGGGTAGCGGGACTTGCACCCGCGCTGACTCCTTGGAAGGGAGCCGTACTGCTACTATACTATACCCGCATCTCGCTTTGCTCAGCGTAAAATACTTGAAAAAATTCAACTAAGTTTACACTGAAGAGCTATTGCGACGAAATGTCGGGGTACTCGGATTCGAACCGAGATTAAACGCTCCCAAAGCGTTCGTGCTACCATTGCACCATACCCCGTTGATTTGAATTTCTAATGAGCAGGTGTCGAAATTTTGTTTTGTCAAAATTTCGACAAGTTTAATTATCAAATTACCCCTATACTATCGCAAAAATCCCTTCTTGTCAAAGATTAAAATTTGTGCTAGCATTCTAATTAGTTTACACCGAATAATTATGAAGCGCCCTCGTAGTTCAATGGACAGAACGAAAGGTTTCTAACCTTTTAATGGGGGTTCGAATCCTCCCGGGGAGACATAAATTTTAATACGGGCCGTAGTGTAACGGTAGCACG
>OBEQ012265900.1_pt1 | contig 59043 bp, 61 predicted proteins | sample 1670901 | NCBI WGS metagenome assembly OBEQ01 (sample SAMEA104232315, study PRJEB22302) | groundwater metagenome | biome: forest; feature: aquifer; material: groundwater | place: USA | collected 2011-08-07 | depth 5.4 m
ATCTTATTCACTTAGAATGCACAGTCTGTAAGAATTTAAATTATCAAACTAAAAAGAATAAAAAAAATACTCCTAAGCGTTTAGAAATTCAAAAATTCTGTAAATTCTGTAAGAAAAAAACATTACATAAAGAAACTAAATAGCCTCAGGTTCTAGGGATGTGAGCAAATACCTAGACTCTTTAGGGGCGTGGTGAAGTGGCATCACACCGGTCTCCAAAACCGAGGTCGCGGGTCCGATTCCTGCCGCCCCTGCCAAACTAAAATACCGAAATTAGTTCGGTATTTTAGTTTGATAAAAAAAAGAGAGCCGGTTTGGCTCTCTGGTGTCTGCGTTTTTGTAGCCACCTCTATACGCTCCAATCACGAAAGAGTGGTGAGTTGCCCCACTTCTCGCATAGGTTTTTTACTTGCTCCCAGCCTAAGAGTAGTGCCTGGCGTAATAGCGGGTGGGTAACTTTCACTTCCTCTTGTTTTTTGCCCTGCTTTGGATTACAAAAGACTTTTTCTTGGTATTGTATTAGTAACTGGTTGAGTGAGTCTGCTACTGTTGCTGGTGCTACAAGAGTATCATCTGTTTTTCCAAGGTTGAACCGTTCGAGATGGCCCAAAACTTCTTCTGACTCTAGGTCTAAAGCAACTATTTCGCTTGTTTCTAAGATGTCTTCCAGAATGGCATTTGTCATTTCATCTAGATCTATAACACTAGTACCACAGCAGATGGCTGCTAGGTTTAAGCCAAGGAAGAGGCGAATCTCGTTTAAGACTTCCTGCTGACTGCGTCCGCTTTCTTTTACCTGACTCAACAAGCGAACCGTCGTTACGGTAAGTCTCCGAAGTTGACGTTCTCTAATAGTGAATGCGCTGCTTGTGAAAGTGTATCCTGGCTCGCACGCTTCGTCTGAGTTTAAACTAAGATGGGGTATAGGTATGGCCAATAATGCTTCAGAGAACTTAAGTAGTAACTTGATAGTAAGCTTTGGCTGTCCTGGCTCAGGGTCAAGTAGCCAAACTAATATTTTTTCTGCTCCAAATGGTAATCCAAGATGGAACAGATCAGTCTCAAATCCATCTAAAGCTAGGTCGACAAGTAACTTACCAGGGTGAAAAGTTAAACAGTGAATATATTCCTCCTTTTTCTTTTCATCTTCCCCAGCAAGTTCCTGAATCATTAACCGATAGCAACAGTCTTTATATATTTCTCCGAGCGGTCCCCTTAAAAATTCTCGGTATGCTGAGACAAAAATAAATCTTCTCACGAAGTGGGCTCGGACTTCCGCTCTAAAATGGAAACACTCAATTGGGTGTTTGCCAGTTACACTGTTGTGTGTCCTCTGGATCATGTTGGTTGCAGTATGTATCAGATGAGCCGGCAGCGTGCTTAGGTTGATATCTTGGCCAGTAATCGTGTGATAGCAATTCATACATTCCTCCTTGAAGTTTGCAAAGTGCAAGAAGGAAGATAAAGGAAGCAAAACAAAAATCGCCTGAGGAGGCGACGTAGAAAGTTTCCTAGTATCTCCCCGTTAGGGCGGATTCGCACCGTTTCCGCCGCTTGGCGGATGGTTGCGGGCAAGCATCGGGCCGTGTCCCTTAACAGCTTGCACTCTGGATACGAATATTTAGTTGTGCTTGTAGTATAGTTTAAAATATTTTCAAGTCAATGCCCATTTTACAAACCGTCCTATACAAAGGTCACCTTTGTAGCAGAAATAAAAAACGTCTAACTAAAATAGTTAGACGTTTGGTATTAGGCATCTCTTCGTTCTAATACTTGTTCGAATTCTAGAAAACCTGTGTCGCCATCAATTGGGCTAGCGGCAACTATATCACCCCAAGCCAAGTTTAGTTCTTTGGGAACATACATAGGTTCATTACGCAGTTCGTATACTCCTGGTTTAATTTCTTTAGCCCATACTACTTCACCAGAGGGACCACCTTGGTGCGGCGTAAAAGTAAAGTGTATGCGAACGAGCTGTTCCTTTTCAGACATTTTTAACCCCCCTTTGTATATTTGCAACCTGAGCATACCTATAAACTTACCAAAACAGAATGTTTTTAAGTGTTTGATGGTTTTTAGGTTTTGACATATAAAGATGTTCGTGGTATTTTAAATGCAGTATTTTTTTTCGAATTCTTAAACTAAGTTTTTAGTCTATATAAAAAAAGGAGGATTTCTTATGTTACGTTACTTAGTTTTTATCTTTGGTTTTTGGGGATTTTTTTTAACTGCATTCTACCTCTGGCCTCTGTGGTCTCTAGCTCTATTTTGTTTAGTAAGCTATTGTTTTGTATATAATGCATTGCGCAAGGACCAAATTCCACTGGCTGAACACATAGGTAAGTTCGCATGTTTTATTCTATCGCCAGTTATCTTTCTGGCAATTCTGATCAGCTTAACGTTTGCACCACCAATTATTTGATTTAATAAGAGAGTATTCCTACTCTCTTATTTTTTTTGTTCCTCTAGCTATTCCAAAAGCCTGAGTCGTTTGAGCAGTTTTGGAGCATTGGATTTTTGCACGGGCCAAAAAACTATGCCAGTGAGCGAACCCTTTGGTACATCTCTAAACCCTGCATCTATCACAGAGAAATGTCTGAGTTCCAGCAGTGCGATTTTGTTTTCTATTTCGCGTGTTGTAGCACCTACTAAAATTTTTCGGTAGTCACTACCAAACCATGCATCTGCGTCGTGCAGTAAAGACGCGGTGTTTGATGATGGTAGCTCTATCTCCCTGGCTTCGTAGTACGATTTCATAAAAAACTGAACACCGTGTCCTGTAGTAGCGCCTACTTTGCCTACAGACATATGCAGGTCAGTATTAATAACTACATACATAACCCAAGGGTCCATAGTTACTGGCTCTTGAACTATTTGTTCTTCCTTTACCATATTTTCTCCTCCTTAATATAAATCTCAGTATACAAACGTATCAAAAAACAAGTCTATGGTCAATTACATATTTGTATGATCCGTTGACAAAACGGATTACTTATGATACAGTATTTTCTATTTGATTGTACTTTTTGACAACTTTTTTCACGAAACAAATTGGAGGCAAAATGGATAGAAAAATGTATGACACAGTAGAAGGTATTGCTTCGCAGCTTACTACCTTTGAAGACTTTAATGCCCTGATTATTGCTCGAAGAGCTGCCGGGTACGAACGAAACGAAAGGCTGGGCGAGTTCTATATTTTTGGTGGGAGGTTCTCGACTGATACGTTTGGAAATTTTTCCAAAGCGTGGCCGGATATTTTTCCGGCAGAACTGTATCCTCTCATTCCGCCAGTGCTAACTAAAGAGGAATACCAAAAATGGTGTGTGCAACATGCCAAGCGTGAAAGCTTAGTCATTAATGGTACACATATTCTGCCAGAAACAATGCCTAATTCCAAGATAGTAGATCCAATTACTGGAGTTGGTTGGACAATTGCAGACTGTCATGAAGCAATTGCAGAAGCAACTCATGAGGAAATTGATCTTACTGCTTTTGTAGGCAAAACTTTGAGAGAAGTAAAACAGGCCCTGGAAGAAAGAGCAGATGGACTGTATACGCTCAGGCCAAATGGGGTGCGTAACGCAAGCTGCATAGATATGACAGAAGAATTTTTTGAGCCGGTAAATCTGGAAGGCTGGAGAAGAGAAGAGGAAATTACTGACAACTACATTATCCAGCCTGGCGATAGGGTAGAAGTAGATGTAGTTCGCTTCTATCATGCAGACTCTCACAAAGAATATCTGGCAAAACAACAGTTGGAGGAGACAACTGAAACCGCCTTCGCTTTTAAAGAGTGGTTGACTGAAACTGGTTTTACTGGAGTGTCTCTGGCTATTACCAAAGTCCCACAAGGACTTATTGACCAGTTTCCAGAAGAAGCAGAGGATGAAGAAACAAAAGAAATTTTCAGTCAACTTCCTTACTATCAAGTTACTACGGATCAAGGAACTTTTGGACTCCTGACAGGAGGTGAAGATGTTCCCTGGTTGTACTCGGCAGACAGCGGGATCACCACTCAGGAACTTCAGCGAGAACTTAATCCTCTGGAACCAGTGGACGAAGAACATCCAAAGTATTTTTTTGCTCTTCTGTCACCTTGTATACTCGAACTTTTTTTGAAGGTGCTTATCAGAAAGCAACGTTCTTCATAAGAAGCTTTCTCAAGCCGTGCATCAAAATGATGTACGGTTTTATTTTGCTGGGTTGACATTTTAATGTATTGTATTGATAATACATTATTCTTCTTGTACTTGGGACCCAAAATATACTAAGGAGGAATCATAATGACTGAACCGTATAAAATCCACTTGGATGAGTTAGTCGGAGTGCGAGTTAAACTTTTTATTGCTGATCAAGGAGAAAAAACTGGCGAAGTTACAGAGGTTACTGATAATGGGTGTATTATAAAGACTAATGCTCCACTTGATGCTTGCGAATTTACTTTTGTTGCTTTTCGTGACATCAGGAGTGTAAGCACCTTAGATTGGGATTACGATAAAATCCAAAAGTAAAGCTACTAAACTTTGTTTTACACAGGGAGGCTAGATGCACAAAACAAAAGTGCTCATGTGGGAAAAACCGCCACATACTATGACACCAGAGGAAAGACGCAAGCACTTTAGTTCTCATTCTGGCATACCTGGGACATACGTACCTCGCATGCCAGAAGAAGATATAAAAAAGTGGAAGGCCACCCTCGTGGAGACCAAAACTGGTCATCTGCAAGTAGAGGTTCGAAAAGATGCAGCGCTGTTTATTATATCTTTAGGCGGTGGGTACAAGCATAGGGGTTATGGTCCAGATGCATTACGTGGCTATAATACTCTTGGCAAAAATATTCACATTGCAGTATCGGGAGCACTGCAGTGGACTTGGCAGGACATGGAAGAATTTCAATTGGCTATTGCAGAAGCTCGGAGCTTGCTCGAAGAGCTTGAGGCGGAACCTAAACCAAAAGCTGCTATTAACGAGCAGGGAAAATAAAAGTAGTAAATGGTAAGAGTTAGGAATGTACTTCTAACTCTTTTTATTTTTTTAATACGTAGACTTATTTCGGTCCTTGACCGAATGTATGTTTATGGTAATCTATTTGGTCGGATAGAATCTAAAACAATAAAACAGGAGGAATAGTAATGGCAAAACGTGGTTTTTGTTCAGAATGCGGTACTCAGTTCGTGTCTCTTGAATGGCCTCGGAAGTGTTACAATTGCGGCACTGAAGCTTATCAGAATGCAGTATTAGTGGGTGTACTTATTCAGCCCGTGAGGGCTAATATGGAACGTATCGGTGTGGTGCTTATTAAACGAAAAATTGAGCCATCAATTGGAGAGTTAGCACTCCCTGGAGGCTATGTAGGGCACGAAGATTGGCGATATGCCTGTGCTCGGGAAGGTAAGGAAGAAGCAGGTCTTGTAACAGATTACTGGGGAGATATTGAAATCTTTCAAAGTTATAGTGTGCCAAACAGCACTATTGTTCTGAATTTTGGCATTGCACCGACAGTTGACTACGATACATTACCGCCTTTTCCTGACAATGCTGAAACAAGTGCCCGGATAATTACTTTTGCGCCTATTCCCTTAGCATTTCCGCTTCATGCAAAAGTTTTAGAAGAATTTTTTATTTCTCTAAGTCGGGGTATGGTGCTGAAGAGGAGGTGAGTAGTACAAAAGACTTTAGGTGAGCTTGTGCAGAGCTCACCTTTTTATTATTTAGAGTTAGGAATAATTACAGAATGTAGACAAGAGCAGCTGTGTTGGCCTCAGGTGATTTTTATTTATCGCCATGCTACTCTATAAGTAGAAAAGCAATAAATACATATATATGGCATATCAATCACGGGTATTTTGGTATACTCGACTGCAGCCACAAGTAAAGCGGCTCGAAGGTAATGTGGTCTGCGATGTAGTTGTGATAGGAGGTGGGGCTGCAGGACTTGTGTGCGCTCACCAACTAGCAAAAGCGGGTAAAAAGGTAGTGGTACTAGAAGCAAGCTTTTGTGGGGGTGGGGCAAGTGGAAAATCTTCTGGTTTTATTACGCCTGATTCAGAACTGGAGCTTTCGGATATTGTCCGAGAACGGGGATTAGAGAAAGCAAAAGAGCTGTGGAGTTTTGTAACTGGAGGTGTCTCTTTACTCAAAGATATTATTACTCAGTATAATTTAGCCTGCGATTATCAAGTTCAAGATTCGCTTTTTATAGCTAATGATACAAGTGGGTTTGAAGTAGTTTCCCATGAGCACAAAACAAGAGTAAGCGCTGGCTATGATAGCAGACTATATACTAAAGATACTATCCGGCAGGTAATAGGCTCACGTGGCTATGATGGTGGTGTAGCTTATGGTGGTACGTTTGGCATGAGCGCCTATTTATTTTGCCAGGAGTTAAAAACTATTTTACAAAATCAAGGCGTGCACGTGTATGAAGAAACTCCTGTTACTGGACACAAGTCTGGGGTGGTATATGCAGGCAGTTTTAGTGTAACTGCACAAGAACAGGTTTTTTGTGGCGACCACTTTTTGCCTTCTCTTGGAATCCTTCGTAAAGAAGTGTACCATGCGCAAACATTTTTGAGTGTAAGTGAACCACTCACGGATGGCGAAATTTCCAAGATGTTTCCAGAAAGGCGGTACATGGTTTGGGATACAGATTTAATTTATCAATACTTTAGGATTACGGGTGATAATAGATTGTTGTTTGGTACTGCAAGCCTACTTTTTACCTACTGGCCAACTGAGTGGCACCGGTTGAATATTGTATATAGGAAAATGACAAACTATATACAAAAAAAATTTCCCGGGTTTACTGGCAGGCCAGCATTTTTGTGGCCTGGCTTAATTGGAGTGAGTAAAGATTTTGTGCCATTAGCAGGAGAACTGCCTGAGCGTAAAGGAACCTACTACTTAGCAGGAGCAGCTGGTATTCCGTGGGCTGCAGCGTTGGGTAGCTATATCTCGGAAAAAGTACTTACAGGAAGAAGCGACTTAGACACTGAGTTTACCGCGCAGCGGCATTACCCCGTGCCAAATTGGCTGCAGTCAGTTATTAGTAAACCGCTCAGTTTTGCTATAGCCCATGGTTTAGCAAAATATTTACGGTAACATCACCTGCAAGAACTGCCCTAACGCATAAGGGCAGTTTTTTTGTATCTGGTCTATGGGTGTATGATATGTTTGAGTCGAGTTTCAGAGGTCTATGTAAAGAGAGGAGGTAGCATATGGGACTATTCCGCAGGGTTATAAAGTGGGGTAGCCGCAGTATGCTACTTTACTTATTTGCGAGTTACGCAATTGCCTATATCTGGGGAGGAAGTCATGCCTTGCCATCCACACTGCAAGACAAAACTCATACAGATTTTACAATAAGTTTTATGCAGTGGGTGCCTCGGGCTTGGACAGCACGCACGCTGGTAGAAGCTCCTTTTATGATACTTGGGAGCAAAGATCATCCAACAGCTCTGGGAAAAAATGGCACTAGAGGGCCTAAGCCAGTTTCCCGGGAAGGGGAGTGGCAAATTTCAGTAGTTCAAGTAAAGCAAGGCTTACCGTTTTATTTACCCTATGTAGCGTTTGGCGCATGTGGGTATCACTGGCGCATTGGCACTCGGTGGGACGATGTAGATCATTACTATATTGTTTTTAGTGTGGCACGCCGAAAACTACAAAATCAAGGAGAAGTATATATGGAGGAAGTGCTCAAAGGTTTTTATGTGGATCCAACGGGAGGAATCTATCAAGTAATAGGAACTGCGTCTCGTGTGGATGCAAAAATAGGAAAAGATTTACATACCATTGTTGTGTTCCATGCCCTCGGTGCCCCGGATATGCTTCTGTACCTCCCGGAGGAAGAGTTTCTTTCAGTGGTTCCCAATGAACACGGGGGGTTTAAAAGTAGATTTGAATACCAAGAATATCACCCAGGAAAAGCATAATATACTATGCGGACAAAGCTTTTACTTTGTCCGCTTTTTTGTTAGGCTAATGTTTAGTAATATACTTTTTTATGCCAAACCCACGAGAAAATATAGATGAATCTGTTCGTCCACAAGATAATTTTTATCGCTATGCAAATGGCACGTGGCTTGATACCCACCCTATTCCTCAAACAGAAGCGCGGTGGGGTGCTTTTTTTGAACTGCGAGAAGCAAACAATTTAAAACTTAAAACTATTGCAGAGGAGCTAGATTATAGCCCGCAGCAAGGCAGCACGGAGCAGTTGGTACGAGATTTTTATGCAGCTGGAATGGATATAAAAAATGCAGAAGCATCAGGAGTTCCAGTTCTGAGATCATGGCTTAAAGAAATTGATCAGATTAAAAATCTTTCTGAGCTTAGCTCTGTGCTTGCTAAACTGCATGCTCATGATATACATCCTTTCTGGCATGTGTATGTTGAACCAGATGATAAACGAAGTGATGTTTATATTTTGCGGTTTGCACAAAGTGGTTTAGGTTTGCCAGACCGAGATTATTACACACAAGAAGAACCTGCCTTAGTAAAGGTGAGAACCTTATACCAAGAACACATTACCAGAATGGTGCTCTTGGCAGGCTTGGAGGGGGGTAATGCATCCCAGATACTATTTGAAATTGAACATGAGTTAGCACAGGCTTCTATGACCAGCACAGAACGGCGTGATATAGAAGCACAGTATAACAAAAGAGATGTTCCTGGCCTTGAACAAATGTTGTGGCTTGTAGATTGGGCCAGATATTTTAAAGGAATAGGTATCCACCCCCCGCGTGAGTTACTTGTAGACCAACCGCGCTTTTTTGCTCGTGTCCAAGAAGTGCTGAGTACTCGCAGTATTGCGGATTTAAAATTATATCTATCGTGGCATTTGATTATTTCTCTGGCTAACCGTTTAGGTGAACGCTTTGAAAATGCGCAGTTCGAATTTTACGGCAAAGTACTTAATGGTACTTCGGAATTACAACCTCGCTGGAAGCGCGTAGTTTCTATAATGGATGCGTGCATTGGTGAAGCAACCGGGAAGCTGTTCGTAGAAAAACATTACCCACCAGAAGCGCAGGCCAAAATGACCCTGTTAGTAGAGGACTTGCGCTCTGCCTTTGCAGAGAGAATAAAAAAACTTCCCTGGATGGAAGCAACTACCAAAGACTACGCCCTAGAGAAACTTGCTCGGGTTAGGGTTAAGATTGGGTTTCCCCCTCAATGGCGCGAGTATGTAGGGTTAGTGATTACTCCTGATAATTATGTTCAAAATGTATTAAATGCTTTTGCTTTTGAAGTGCACCGGAATTTCAAAAAGCTTGGAACACCCGTAGATAGAGAAGAATGGTTTATGACAGCCAGTACAGTAAATGCGTATGCATATTTTAATTTAAATGAAATAGTATTTCCTGCAGGGATTTTGCAACCACCGTTTTTTGATTTTACTGCAGACGATGCAGTAAACTACGGTGGTATTGGCACCGTTATAGGGCACGAGTTAACGCATGGCTTTGATGACCGGGGAAGCCAGTATGACGCAGAAGGTAACCTACGCAATTGGCGAACAGAAAAAGATGTAGAAGCTTTTACAGAACAAACAAAACGTATGGTAGCGCAGGCAAGCACCTATTATCCGCTCCCTGGACTGCAGCTAAATGGCGAACTAACACTGGGTGAAAATATTGCAGATTTGGGAGGTGCAGAAATTGCATTTGATGCACTACGCAAAGCCTGGGAAAGAAATGGTAAACCCGAACCAATCGACGGCTTCACAGCTGAGCAACGTTTCTTTTTAGCTTATGCAGCAACTGAATGTGCTCATACGCGTGAGGAAAAACTACGAGAACAAATTGTAAGTGATCCACATTCTCCGGGAGAGTTTAGAGTTAATGGGATTCTTTCTAATGTGAGTAGGTTTTACGAAGCATTTAATATACAAACATCTGATCCGTTGTATATACCAAAAGAGGATCGGGCGGAAATTTGGTAAAAAAGAAAAACCCGAGCCATTTTAGTTCGGGTTGTACCACAAAGTGGTTAACTACTGTTTTAGCGAAACATGCTTCGTTCAAAGAGTTCTTTATTTACAAACCTGGTTAATGCAGCAACCACTGCGTCTGCATATGCACCAGTGCGAGTGATTCTGCCTTGGGTAATAAGCCCAAAATAGCCTTCTTCTTGTTTGGCATTTGTTCGGCCAAACACCTGGTCCATTACATCACCTAGCTCTGTGCTGTAATCGGCGTAATGAATCTCGTCGAACATAAAGTCTGGAACAGGAACTTTTACGCTACATGCGAGTGCAACTGTTCCCGCTCGGTTAACTATTACTACCCAGCCTTCTTCAAACCGGCCGCCTGCCATCCAATCCAGGCCACCTTCCAGGCCTACACCGTAGTCCGAATCCATAGCTTCTTGTGCTCGCTTTGCTCGGTTAGTTGCGCCCTCTATAGATTCTTCTGGGTTTCTTGGTTGAATACCCACTCCAGATCTTACTTCTGTGGGTTTAAATTTAAATATTTCTTCTGGCCACACCCGAGTAAAGGCTTGGCGAGTAGCCTCTATTTTTACTGGATTTTTTGATCCAACTGCAACTGTAATCATATACACTCCTCTGGTTAGTGGGCAAAGCAAATGGCCCAGATAAAAAATCCAATAATTCCGAGTACTACCCAAGAAAGGCAGCCAAGCAGAATATGAAACCATGTTGGTGAGAAAGTTTCCGGCTCTTCGCGAGGGGTCTCCATTTTTTTCCTCCAATTGTTTTGTATTTGTAATAACTTGAATGAATTAACATAACATAAATGTATGCATATGTCAAAGCTTTAGCACATGCTCATGGTATACTATATTCTGAACTTTGTTATTAATCAGGATTCATGCAACAAGATTTACAAGATATTTTTAATCGCATTCACGTAAGCAAGCGCGAACAAAAAGAAATTAAAGCTATGTACCGGGATACGTTAGAATCAAGCGCTGAGTACAAAGATATTGCAGAAAAAATAGAGCAGCTTAAAGCTAGAAAAAAAGAAATTGAACAGCAAGCAAAAAATGATCTGGGTAAAGACTATGAAAAAATTGATTTACTCAAACTCCACATAAAACAGGATAATGAGTTACTTTCTGATTTGGCATTGAACAAACTTCTTGCAGGTGAGCAAATTGTAATTAAAGATGAAGCAGATCAAGCCTATGAACCTGTTTTTACCGTTCGGTTTAAGAAAGGCAGTATTGTGCAAAAGTAGACTGAGTACATTTTTCCTACAAAAGCACCTCGACACAGCGAGGTGTTTTTTGTATAATGGGTTCCAGTATAGAATCTAGCAGATTACAGGAGGGAATATGAGCAAACCAATTAGTGTAACAAATTTTCTGGCAAAGGTTATGACATATGACTTTGTAACTTTTGCAAGTAGAGTTGGAGAGTTAGCCTATCACTACCGCTACTATAACGATGCCACTGAGAGGCTTAAAAATCCCGAAGATCCATTTTTAGGATACAGCCAAAAAATGCTTTCCTTTGTCAAAGATTTTGCACCAGAAGATTTGCAAAAGATACTTGCTACGGCAGGCAAGCCCCATGCAGATATTTCTAACCCTACTGCTGTGGTGTATGACCCGTTTTTTATTGAGTACAAGAACGTGCCTCAGCACTTACAAGCTAAAAACCGGTTAGCTTTTGTAGCCGTAGTCTACGCAGCTCGCGACTTTTTTGCAGAGGAACTTTTAGAACAGGAGTGCTCAACCTTAGAAGCTTTTGCCAGCCTGGTGTTTGGAGAAATTGAGCTGGACATGGTTGGCGCAACTTCACACTTGCTGGAAGCTGCTGCTAAACAGTACCACTCCTTACTTACTGCACTAGTGGTTATGAGGGGAGAAGTATGCAAGGAAATGGTAGCCTACGCAGAGCTGCCCCGTTCTGTGCAAATTAGCTACCATGAACAAATGGAGCATTACTTATCTGCCTTTCATACCGCGCTTCTAGAGGTAATTAACGCAGATGGCAGAACAGAAAAGTTCTTTCTTTAAGCCAAACACTGGAAGATGTAACATCTTCCAGTGTTTTTTATTAAATCTCTGCTCATTTTAGCTTATATTTAAGCCTAGTTTATAGGTAAATATTGACTTTTTAAACAAAAAGTGATATAATATTTTATTATAGTTCCAAGATTTATTTTGAGAACTATGATCAAAACCTTCACGTAAAAACGGAAATTTTTACTAACAAGGAACCGTTTTTATTGACAAAAACAGACTCAAATTCAGAAGGAGAACTAAAATATGGCATTTCCCAAAACTGCACCAACTCTTGTTGGCGCCATTGCATTTCTTTCCAGGGTAATGGAGTATACTTTCCTCCAGTTCGCCGATGAGGTGGCTTCGAATGCCATTTATTATGAAAGCGGCGTATCTCCTGATAAGGTTAAGGCCAGTGACAGGGTTAAGGTGGCTGCAGTAATTTATGGAGTGCGAGAATTTTTTACTCCTTTGCTTACTGCTAACACCACTTTGCAAGAGCTTGCAGACATGGTTCACCAGGAGATAGTAAGGGCCGAGTGGAGCGTTGAAGATTCTGGGTTGTTGGCCCTGATCAGTAGAAAGGTTCACGAAATGGAGAGTGGTGTTCGCATAGCAACGGACGACACTCCAAATCTTGATGAACTCGTTCCTTACGAAGACCTTTGGCATCGCATCAAGCACTGGGACAGAGCCATTATGCAGCACTATCTCATGAGCTTTCATGTGGAAATGATGGGGATTCAGCATCCAGGGCTTCATCAGGAAGAGACCCAAAAGGCTTACTTCGCCAGAGAGACAGAGTAAATTTCGAGGTTGTGCGACAACATTGTCTCGCAGCCTCATTTCTTATAACAAAATATTTGGAGGAAAAACGAGATGCCTAAAGAGAGAATTTACACACCTTGGGATTTACCGGAGTTTGTGCCAGGCACAAGTGGGTTCGCTTATCCAACTCCTGAAACCAGGATTGCCTGCCCAGTTCCTGCTGGGGTTACCAGTATCCTGGCACCATGGGAGCAACAAAGGGTTGGTCCTGATCACTGGCATGTTGTGGTGGAATTGAACATGCCACCTGAGAAGGTTACTTATTGGCCTGAAGCGTTTCCCGCGGGTATGCCCCGGCATGACGAGTACGGAAACGACGAGGTTACCACCACGTTTTTTCCAAAACGAGTTGTACCGTATGGCGCAGATGCTAGAGCAGACTTGCTCTATACTACATACCGGAATAATCCGGGGAACCTGCGGGTGTTTGAAATCGAACGGACGGTACCGGTGGTTATTCTTGGAAAAGTGGAAGAGGCTGTTCTCTTTCATACTGCGGAGAGCAGGGAAGGTGATGCGGCCCGGGTCCCTGCTGGTTCGTATCTGCTGTGCAGCCCGCTGCGACCCGACCGTTGTTATTTCAATGCCCCCGAGAAGTTCCAGAAACTCTATGGTGAGCGGATTTTTGAAGGGGTGGTTCCGGGAGGAGCCATTCAGATAACCAGGGAAGCCTGGCGGACCCACGGCTTTTAAAAAACTGAACATTAGTGTTTCAGTGCCAGCAACATTTCTGTTGCTGGTTTTTTATTTGGAAAGGGAAACTTAAGGCTTCCTAGGTTAATCTCTTTGGAACTAAATTCCACCAAAAAATGTTTTTTAGTTATCCACTTGACAGAATTTTTACTTAGTGTAATATATACACTAAGTAAGGAAAGTAAAACTATTTATGAAAACTATTGTAAAAAAATATCCCTATGTAGTTGTGGCAACAGATGTAGTTATTTTTACAGTTAAAGATGGTCAGCTTCAGGCACTACTCATAAAAATGAAAAAAAGCCCATTTAAAGATTTTTGGGCTGCACCAGGTGGTTTAGTTAAACCGCATGAATCTGTAGACGACGCGGCCTACAGAATTGTTGCTGAAAAAGCAGGAGTAAAAAATGTGTTTCTAGAGCAGCTGTATACCTTTGGCAAAGCAGAGCGTGATCCATTTGGCAGGGTAGTATCTGTGGCGTACTTTGCATTGGTGCCTCGTAGTTTGCTCCATATTCATACCACTGCTGAGTATGCAGATATTGCCTGGTTTCCGATAAAGAAATTGCCTAAGCTTGCCTATGATCATGCAGAGGTTTTGAAACAAGCTGTTAAGAGACTCCAGATTAAACTTTCGTATACTAACATTATTTATAGTTTACTCCCAGAAAATTTTTCGTTGAGCGAACTGCAGGCAATGTACGAAGTTGTTTTAGCCAGAAAACTGGATAAGCGCAATTTTCGTAAGAAAATTCAAGCATTAGGGCTTGTAAAAAATACAGGTAAAAAACGCTCTAATGGAGCAAGTAGACCAGCAGAATTATTTACATTTACAACCCGTAAACCTATGGAAATAGCAATGCTGTAAAGGCTTTTTATTACATTGACAAAAGAGGCAAAAATATGTACATTTAATGGTTTTCTGCCAAAGTTGAGCATTGAATAATACTATGTAAAATACTCGATTTTGGCCGAAAGCCGGCCACAATACGCAGGAGGAAAATTCCGAATTTGAAAGGAAAATATATGGTAATTCAAGTAAACCCTATAACAGACCTTGGCTTAGCAATTGATATTATGCCCGTGTTCCAGGAAGGTGGTAAACTTGCAGTTGTTGGTGGCAGGGCAGTAGTGGACCCGTCAGTGCGAATTTTGAAAAAATTCCCGCTCTATAGAAGACATGCAACACAGGATAAGCATAAGAAGGGATCTATCTCGATCCATACTTCTTATGTAGATGTGCCACCTAACACGCTTATCACGCTGCCGTTTGTGCTGGAGCGTATAGGCAGAGGTGGAAGCCACATGTTTATTGCTCCAGGTGCATTGTTTGATCTACAAGATGTCTACATTAACCTGAACAAACAACAGAGCGGCTACATGGCCTGGGTAGAGCACGGATTTGAAGACGATGTGCAGACAGAAATTTGCCAGGAGATTCACGACGCAGGTATAGCCCACATTGAGGTAAAAGCTTTTGATGATCCACGTACTGACAGCAACAGTGTGTTCCGGGACGCGCTGGGTAAAAGCCGAGGGTACGGGGAAGACTTAGCTGCAAATGGAGTAAGGCGTATCTTTATGTTTGGCCTTGCAGAAGATTATTGTGTGGGACTTTCTGCGTTAGATGCTCGGGCCATGGGCTTTGAAGTGTTTGTCGTAGTAGATGCTACAGCACCAGTAGATTTCCCCGCGGGTAATGCAGAGCGCATGCGCCAAGCAATGCGCGAGGCAGGGGTGCAATTTATTCGCGAAGCAGACATAGTGGCATGAGTGTGGTAGTACATGGAAGAGCGATCCCTCTTCCATGTACACAACTTTCTTGGTACAAAAGATGTATACAAAGTGCGTATATCTTTTGCACTTAGAAATAGGTGCTGATCTTTGAGAACATGTAGGGGGAAAAGATTATGAGTAAAAAAACGCTGTGTTTGTATGGTGGCAATTTTTGGCCGCCAGGCATGCATCATTACGTTATTGCTGACCACTTGGTGCGAGCTTTTGACGATCTGATTATTATTCCGTGCGGAACTCGCCGGGACAAAGCCAGCTTGCAAGTAGATGCAGTGCACAAAAAAAAGTTAGTTGAGTTAAATTTTGCCTATATTTTTTTTGATCCAGGTTTTGACTTTAGTGATCTTGAAACTAATTCCTTTACCCCCACATTCTATTTACAGGAGCAGTACCAACTAGTATTTCCAGACTCTGAAATCTGGCATGCTATTGGTCCTGATCTTATACAGGGAGGAAGTAGAGGCGAATCCCAGATTCAAAAAACCTGGGTTCGAGGATTGGAAGTTTGGCACAATTTACTTTTTGCAGTAGTGGTTCCGGAAGGAATGATTATTCCTACCGAAGATCTACCACCAAACAGCCAATGTATTTTCCTTCCGGCAATAGAGGGGAGATCTACTTTAATTCGTAAGTTACTGGCAGAAGGTAATCCTGAAGTAGAAAGCCTATTAGTGCCAGAGGTATATGAATATATACTCGAGCACGGGTTATTTGGTACTGCTACTACTTTATGATGAAGGCAAGAAGACACTACAACGGAAATTCTGAAAGGAGAACTAGATATGGGTGGCGGAACATTTGATGCAGGTACATATTACGCAGATGCACGCTCGCGAAGAGAACTAGGTATGGACGACTTTGCCTATTCAGCAAGCGCAACGTGTGTGCATGCTTCTCTTGATCCAAAGCGGATTAATAGCAAGCCATTTGGAAAACTGGAATCCCGCGATAGCGAGGAACATCCTGAATCCAATGCGGTTCTGGTAGAATTCGATGTTACGGGTTCCAACTACCGGCGGGCTGTAGATGCTCAAAAAGCGTTATGTAATTTAATGACGCTTTTACCTAAGTATTTATCTGACCCACAAGTAGCAATTGCCGCGAACGACGACTTTGGATTTGAGCCCCAAAAGGCCCTTCAGATATCTGATTTTGAATCTGATAATAGGGTAGACGAACATTTGCGTAACACCATATTGGTAAAGAATGGTGGCTTTAATTTGGGCGAGTCGTACGACTTAGTCCTGTATGCTGCTGCAAGAAAAACAGTCTTAGATTGTTTTGAGAAACGAGGCCGCAAGGGTTATTTGTTTCTCTTTGCAGACGAACCTTTCTTTGACCAGGTAAAAGCCTCAGAAGTACTTGCTGTGTTTGGGGATAAAATCAAAGATGATATTCCCATTGCAGATATTATTGCTGAGGTAAGAAAGCTCTACCACGTGTTTGTTTTATACCCTGCGGATAATCGCGTGTCTGTCTCCTACAATCAGTACATTGAACTGTTTGGTAAGGAGTACGTTATAACGCTCAAACATCCTTCAATGATCTGCGAGGTAATATGTTCCACTATTGGGATTAACGAAGCTGTGGTTACTGTTGAGGAAGCTCGGGAAGATCTAGTAGCTCTTGGAGTTGCTCCAGCTGCTGCAGATGATATTTCTGAGGCCCTTCTGCCGCTTTCGTTAGTAAGATCTTTAACCAGGATTTCAGACTTACCTCGCGGGCGAGGCCCAGAGGGGGGTTTAGGTCTCAGCGGCTCTGACGTGGAGCTAACATAAAACAACGAGGACTCAGTTCTCTGGGTCCTCACTTCTTCTTGGTATGGTGCCTAATGAAGAAAGGAATCACTCATGGCACAGTTAAACGAAGACGTTCGGATGATTTGTGAAAAAATTCTCGGGGCCGCACGTCCGGATGAAATTTTTGGCCTCTTTTCTGGTAGTCCAGACGAAATTTTGGAAGCTCGGAGAAAAGAGTATCGCAAACTATCAAAAAAAATTCATCCAGACCTTAACGGTAACCACGATTTAGCCAAAAAAGCTTTTCAACAGTTGAGCGAAATGTATGCTCAGGCTGAAGGGCGAGGCAGTAGTAGTCACGTAGACGAAGAGTTTGAAGTGCCAATCCAAACTCGCAAAGCCAACTATATTCTTCGTCGCTTAATTGCGGAAGAATATAGTGAGCTCTCGGATGTGTACCGGGGTGACTACACTGAAGCAGGCACTGTTAAGCCAGTAGTGGTAAAGCTCGTACGAAATGCGGATGATAGTGATTTGGTGCAAAACGAAGTTCGCGTGCTGCAACATTTATGGAGCACTAGCAAAAGTGAACTAACGCGGCATTTACCAACACTTATTGACCGCTTCCGAACCGAAGATGGCAAACTGGGTCTAGTGTTTGAAGATTTACATGAATATGTAAATTTGGTGCAACTGCACTCGGCATTTCCCAGAGGGTTAGATTCGGTCCATTTGGTGTGGATTATGAAGCGGTTGCTTTCTGTGGCTGGCTTTGCTCATGGAGCGGGTGTTACGCATTGTAATATTTGTCCAGAGCATATTCTCATTCGTGCTCGGGATCACAACCTGGCACTGATTGACTGGAGTTACGGAGCGATTATGCCCGCTAAGAGTGGCGAGACTTTCCGGGTTAAAAACCGATTGTTTAGTCCACCAGAAACTTCCTCCAGCACTACTCCTAAACCTCAATCTGATTTGTATTCTATTGGACTGTGCGGGTTGTATTTGGCGGGTGGTGACGTTGAAACAAAACGTTTTCCTGCGCGGCTCGAGCCGCAGCTGAGACAGTTTTTAGAAGGCTTTCTCATTCCTAGTTCCCTGCACCGCGTGGGGGATGCACTTGAAATGCATAACCAGTTAGAAACCTTAATCCGGGAGAAATTACACTGGCCCAGAAAGTTTCATAAACTGGAATTACCAACGTTCGCAAACTAGCAAAGGAGTACACCGTTATGGGTGGAAGTAGTTACGATAGAAGTTATGCCGAAGAAACCAGGCGAGAAAACCGCGAACAACGTAGAGAAGCATTCCGGCATACCGCATTAATGAATGAGCGACCTGTTGAAGAACGGGGATGTCATTCAAGCTTAAATGCGTTTGGTATGATCCGCGAATGTGTGGCTTCGTTGGCCAACCCCGCACCAGACCCGGTTGTTATTGCTATGGATGTAACCAGGTCTCGTGGTGAAGATGCGAGGAAAACTTACGAAGCAGTACCGGGCCTTATTGGCCAACTGAAAAGTGGTTTGTGTTTGCCGCAGCCCCAGGTGCTGTTTATGGCAGTTGGAGATGCGTTTGTAGATAAAGCCTCTATTCAGGTTGGTCAGTTTGAGTCCGGCAATGAAATGGATGATAACCTGACTAATTTTTTCCTGGAAAAAGGTGGTGGTGGTACGGGTGAAGAGTCATACGAGCTTGCAGCCTTTATGGGTGCACGGCGTATGAAGCTGCATGCAACAGAGCGGCGTAAAAAGGGTCACTGGTTTTTTGTGGGCGACGAAAAACCCTACGACAAAGTAGACAAAGGGCAAGTACAGCGGCTGCTTGGAGTAGAACTTGATAGAGATATTCCTACGGAAAAAATCTTCAAGGAGCTCCAGGAAAAATTCCACGTGTACTTGATTATGCCCGCACAAACCTGGGAGCAGCGTCGGTCAGATATTGACGAAGAAATTCGTCAGCGAGTTACCGAAGCTGGTGGCCGGTATGAGAATTGTGATATCCGGGTGAGCCTCATCTGGAATAATCGCAATGATCTTGATCTCCACTGTACTACGCCAAATGGTCAACATTTGTTCTATGCAAGTAAGGTTCACCAAAAAGGTGCGCTGGATGTTGACCGTAATGTTCACGGCGAAACTACCAAGCCTGTTGAAAATATTCGGTGGGCTGCTGGTGATGCGCCAAAAGGTAGGTACAGATTCTGGGTTGAAAATTTCAATTTTCACGAAAGAACTCATGACGAAAGTAATCCCGCTACGCCGTTTAAAGTGGAGATTGAGATCAACGGCAAAGTGCAGCATTTCCAAGGACAGACCCCGGCAGGAGCTACACATGACCGAAGCCGGGTGGATGTGATTCAGTTCGAGTATGATCCTGCTGAACGTGCAGTGTCTGCAGATAGATATGCTGCGTACCATGATGATGCAATTAAAGCTGCATGGGCAAGGCTTATACCTGCAGAAAATATCTTGACTATTTCTGATCCAGCCAGTATCTGCACAGTTGTTGCAGGTGCTATTGCCGTACAGGAAGGAAACGACTTCCATACGGTGTTGGGTCATCTTGGTCAAGGTACAGACCGTAAGTTAATTGGTGATGCAGAAGGTGCGCTTCGCAATTTGGCGAATTCGCAGGCTCTTGCACCGCGGGTTAACCTTGGTGGCCTGCCGGGCAAACGCGGTCCAAAGGGACCAGGCTCAAGCGATAGGCTCTGATCTTATCAGGTCTTCGCGCTTGTAAACCTTGAGGGTCTGGCGAAAGCTCAGACCCTCTTTTTCTTTCTCAAGGAGAGCTATGAGTACTGAACTTATTTTAACGCTTCCGCCAAATGTACATGGTCGTAGTCTCGCAACTGCAAAGACCATGTTTGAAGATAGCCAGGTTGCTGCAGTGCGTTATAACACAGGTGCTACTACCCCAAAGAGTCCCCAAGTAGTTTTATCTGAGCTGAATGAGTTAGCTCAAGCTTCTGGTAAAGCGTTCTATGTTGACCTGAAAGGTAAGCAGCTTCGTGTAGCACAGTGGACAGCGCATACTTACGATAAGGTTAAACTTAACCGTCCATTTGAGGTGGAATTACCTGCAAAGATATATTTTCGCGGTGAAGGTTGGGTAGATATTATTGCAGTAGATGAGGATGCGCAAACAATTTACCTCGAGCCAGGGCAGGTGCGTTTTGCACTTGGTGAAGGCCAGGCAGTAAATATTGTGAGCGAGAATCTGACTATTCATGGGTATCTTACAAGTCAAGATTCCTTGTATATCGAAGCTGCAGTGGGCCTGGGAATAGACAAGTTTATGTTGTCGTTTGTGGAATCAGGGTCAGACATTTTAGATTTTTATAATGTCTATCACAGTTTCGCAGGCAGCGCTAAACCAGCCGAATTGGTTTTTAAGATAGAATCGCAAAAAGGCTTGGAATTTGTAAGCCAGTTGCAAGGAGCAGGATTACCGGAAAATGCACATCTTATGCTTGCTCGTGACGACCTTGCTTTGAGCTTGTCAGACTTTGGTCCAGATGCAATGATTGCTACCACAAAAAAACTGGTAGCAGTGGACCCGCAAGCAATTGCGGCTTCACGAATCTTTGCAGGATTGGAGTCGCCTGGAGTAGTAACCCTCGATGATGTGAAAGATGTATATTCTCTCCAAAAATTTGGGTATCGCAGGTTCATGCTTTCTGATGGTATTAGCGTAAAGCACTTTGATGCTGCAATGACTGCTTGGAGGGAACTAACTACCATGCTTGCGTGGTAAGGAGGAACTCATGACTGATCAAAAGGTTGTTATCACAGCTGGCGCTGGCTTTGGCGATGAAGGTAAAGGCCACACAGTTGACTATCTTGTTCGCGCACTAGGTGCGGGGCTGGTTGTTCGCTATAACGGTGGAAGCCAAGCGGCGCATAATGTAGTTACACCAGATGGCAGGCATCATACCTATGCTTAGTTTGGGAGTGGTACGTTTGTGCCTGGGGTAAGAACTTTGCTTTCAAAGTTTATGCTGGTGAACCCACTTAATATGCTTCGGGAAGAAGAAGCTCTTCGAGCAGCAGGCGTGAGTGATGCATTTAGCCGAACCTTTGTAGATGGAGAAGCTCTTATGGTTACTCCGCTGCACGCGGCTGCTAATCGCATTCTTGAACTGTACCGCGATAAAAACACTGCAAGACACGGTAGCTGTGGCGCAGGTATTGGCCAAACGATGAGTGATAGCCTGGAATTTGGTGATGCAGTGCCACGAATAAAAGATTTACAAGACTTAGCAAAGTTGCGTAAAAAATGGGACTGGCTCCGAGACCAAAAATTTGCAAAACTCGAGTCTCTAGTTGGTCCAGCAGAACTTGCCCGGGAAATATATGCTCAAAGTGTATGGCTGTATTCAAACCAAGCGCGAGAGCGAATTTTTGAAGACTATGCACTCTTGCAAACTCTTTTGAATATTAGAGACAGTGATTTTTGTGCAGAGCTGCTGAGGAGTGAGCGGGTTAGTATATTCGAAGGTGCTCAAGGGGTATTGCTGGATCAGAGTTACGGGTTTTTTCCCTATAACACCTGGACAGACACTACTTTTTGGAACGCGCAAAAATTGCTCATTGCTTCTGGTTTTTCTGGGGAAGTTATAAAGCTTGGGGTCTTGCGTGCGTATTACACCCGTCATGGCGCAGGGCCATTTGTAACAGAAGATACTGGTTTAACTGATGTTATCCCAGACGCGCATAATGGCAATAACGACTGGCAACAGAACTTTCGCGTTGGCTGGTTCGATTCAGTAGCAGCAAAATATGCGCTAGAAGTTGTGGGGGGAGTAGATGGTTTAGCGCTTACCTGTTTGGATCGCTTACAGGTCTTGCCAGAGGTAAAAGTATGCACGGGCTATAAGCTGAGTAATCCTTCTGGCTCTATAAGTGATTATTTTTCTGTAAATACAGAAGGAATAATTACAGGGATTAAAGTGCAGAAACCTACGCACAATGCGCACCAAGAAGCACTTACTCGTAATCTCTATACTGTGCAGCCAATACTAGAAAGTGTTGGTCCTGTACAAACACAAAAGCAGGTAGCAGGCTACATTCAGTACTTACAAAGTTTACTGGGTGTACCTATTACTCTACAGTCACATGGCCCAAGTGCCGGCCATATCAAGACTGTTGTACCTTATGCAAGCGCGCCGCTTGCATAAGGTACACATATTTTCTTTCGTAATATTCTGCAGCAAATGTATTTGCTCCAGATGCTTACCAAAGAACACATATTTTTAAGGAGGATAGACATGAGAGAAAACCTGCAAGAGTTATTTCAGGCTATGATTGCTGCTGTTAGAATCGGGGACTCGTTAGGTCTTGCACTGGAGACCATGAATGAACATCAAATAGAAAGTGTGAGTCAGGGTGGTGTTACTGGTTTTGAGTCAATTCCCCCAGACTTATTTAAGCACCATGCGTTTAAAAGTATGCATCACCTCGTGCTTGGAGACTGTTCCGACGACTATGATCAAACTCGTGGTAATGCTTTAGCTTATATCTATAACCGGGGAGTGTACAATACTCCAACTATGGCCCGCGAGTTAGTTAAAGCGTTCCGTCGGCGCTGCGTGGGCTGGGGTAAAACTTCGGTTGAAAGCACTAGGGAGTTAGATTTGTACTTAACGACAGGAACAAAAGGCAGAGACCCAAAAGTTAGGGCTGCGTACCGTCCACCTGGTGGTACAGGCAATGCGCCCATGATGAAAATTTCGCCTATTGCTGCTGTAGAGACTGTAAGGACTGGCGGATATGATCGCGAGTGGTTATCGGAAATAGTAATGAAGCACTCCCTGCTTACACACGGAGATGTGCGGGCAGGGCATGCAGCCTTTGCTATTGCGTGTGTTATATCGCAGGCATTGTGTAATGAACTATTTTTGGACAACATCCACTTACAGCGAGATTTTCTTAAATCTCTTATTCACGAAGTCAAATCTGTAGAAAGTACCTGGCCTGCGCAAGTGCAGAACGATTTATTTTCTGGGCGGCTTGATAAGCTGTTGGAAAATGAATACTGGCGGGACCCAAGCATGCTTGCACGCAGCTGTGGTACGAGTTCGTATTCACTTGAGTCTGGAGTTTTCTGTATCGGCTTGTTCCTGCGCTATGCTCAAGATTTTAGACAAGGATTACTCGCAGCAGTAAATGCCGGTGGTGACACTGATACAAATGCTGCCATAGTAGGTAGCATGATTGGAGCAAACGTAGGGCTTGAGCACATTCCACACCAGTGGTTGTACTACAGGCTAGATTTCTATGAACCAATTGTGCTTGGAACTTTGCTTTGGGAAGTATCAGAAGATATGGATAGAGCTCGTATTGTTGGGTAACTATGTGGCAGGTAAGGTTTTTAAAACTTTGCCTGCCATTTTTTCTTATATCTAAGCCAAAATTTTAAATTAATGTGTTTGACAAAATAGCAAAAAAAGTGTATAATTATTAGTTTCCAAAAACTTGGTATAAAGGCTCAATTTTGTCGGTAAATAAAATAGTTTTCCGGCAAACAGAGCACTTATATTAGGGCTTAGTAGCCCTCCTCACAAAACCAAACAAACTTACTGGAGGTATGTATGAGAAAAGCATTTCAACAGGTAATCGTGGCTCCACGATCGGAAGCTGGTTTGCCGCTCTTTCTTGCTCGTAAGGGCCCAGGCGGCAAAGCAGAAATTCAGTTGCCTGAATTTCGGATTGATACTCAAGCCGATACACTCGATTTAGCGGTACGGTCTGCTGAGTGTCTGCGGGGTTTGGGGCTTCCTGTTAATCCAGAGGATTTAGTCCTTCTGGAATCCACCTTTCACCGGTTTAGTGGCTGCGCAATGAGCTATCGGGTGCTGAATATAAAAATTGCCAGACCTCTTCATCTGGTGTCAGTCACCACAGACACAGACTCAGCTCACCTGGAACACACTCCTGTATGGAGTGAGTTCAGTTGTCCAGAAAAACTTGAAATAAGTTTTCTGGGCAAGCTTACGGAAATAGTGTGGTTGGCTGCAGTAGAGCGGCTCACGTTTCCACCGAGACGCAACATTCGGCTCTGGGTAAAACACCCTCGCCGAGATAGTTATGGTGATTTGCTATTCGCATAGCAACAAAGGTTAGGAATACTTATCAATACTGATAAGTATTCCTAACACCATTTTTAGAAATTTGTAACTAAGTGTATTGGTTATATATTTCTTAGCTCAAGGTTTTGAGCTAAGCGCACTTTTAAGAATATGTTAGGGGGAATGATACTTTGTAAAAAGGAGAAAATATGCCAAGTATTTTAGCATTTGGAAATCAAGGTCGAATTACCCAGATTGGCAGGCCTGATCATTTTGATCGCTTGTCGCCTCTGGCTGAAGAAGACTACAGCTTTGAAGCCGAAGTTATCCCTACACTCGAGAGCAGTGATCTTCGGACGCTTATCCCTTGGATTGAACCGATATACGAGCGGTACGGGAAGTTTGGCCCGTTCGGTGATGTGATATTTATTGCAGAGTCAAGCGACATCTGCATTATCACCAACATCGGCCGGGTTGCCTATAATAAACCGGCACTTGCGTCGGATTTAATTCCTGTGGTAGTAAAGCCAGATGGCAGCAAAATTGTAATTGCCATTTTGCGTGGTAAACCGCCTGGCGCTGGTTTGCCTGCTTTTATTGGTGGATTCCACAATATCAATGGTCTTGAGATGGACTCAAGCATTGATTGCTTGGTTGGAGAAGGCAGAGAAGAAGCAGGACTCAAAATTCGGCGGGTGGGTTCACGGCTGGAAGATCTTTTTAATCCCTTTCCGCAGTTTGCTTCTGTAGAAGTTCAATTAGGAAAGAGCTCCTACGAAACAAATATGGTGCTCGTGGGGCACACATATACTGGGCCCTCTGAGCATATCCCAACGCTTGGGTTGAGCCGTGTGTCCATGACAACGGCTTACCTGCTGCCAATCTTTTTGGACAGGCAGGTAATCAAAGAAGAGCTTCTTACGCTGCTGGTTCCTGAAGACACAGAAGAGAACACAAGCGTGTTCTTGCAGGAAATTAATTCTGATGGCGCTTATCAACCAATCAACTTTGGTTTAGAGCATCACCATTGGATATGGGAAAGCGCTTTGCCAATGATCCAGAGTCTCACGATCAAGGAGGTGAAAGTTGAACCAGAACTCTCCGCTGTTTGAACCACGTATGAGTGCGCTCCACTCAGATACCTACCAGCTCACCATGCTTTATGGCTACTGGAAGCAGGGTAGGCATGAAGACCCGGCAGTGTTTGATTTGTTTTTTCGAAAGGCTCCCTTTGGCAGAACCTTTGCGGTGTTTGGTGGCTTGAGTGAAGTACTTCAGTACCTCGCAGGTTTTAAGTTTACCGAACAAGAAGTTGAGTTTTGCCAAGGTATACTTCCTGACGCAGAACCTGGATTTTTTCAATTTCTGCGTGAGCTTGATTGCTCAAAACTGAAAGTATACGCAATTGCCGAAGGTTCATTGGTGTTTCCTCGAGTTCCTCTCATTCGGGTGGAAGGCCCTCTGGGTATTGCGCAGTACATAGAAACTGCGCTGCTCAACTTGGTCAACTTTCCCACATTGGTTGCTACAAACGCTGCTCGGTTTCGCTTGGCAGCAGGACCAAACGTAAGTTTGAGTGAATTTGGGCTACGCAGGGCTCAAGGCCCAGATGGTGGCTTAACTGCTTCTAAGTACGCTTACTTAGGTGGTTTTGATAGCACTTCTAATATGCGTGCAGGGCAGCTTTATGGCATTCCTGTGGTTGGCACACACGCGCATGCCTTTGTGCAATCATTCACGGGAATTGAGGATTTACAAACTACCAGGCTTGCATTACCAGAGAGTAGTGAAACTGTGGATTTTGTGGGTATGGTTTTAGCGATTCGGGAGGAGTTAGGTTTTAATAACTCTAACGAAGGCGAACTCGCTGCTTTCATTGCCTATGCCCAGGCTTTTCCCACAAAATTTTTGGCCCTGGTGGATAGCTACGACACGCTTGCTTCGGGTGTGCCAAACTTTATGTGTGTGGCAGAAGCACTTGCGCGTTTAGGTTACAAACCAATTGGGGTAAGGCTAGATTCCGGTGACTTGGCCTATCTTTCAAAACAAGTACGCCGTATGTACGGTGATCTGACCAATAAATACAACACCAATACCTCAGACTGGCAGATTGTTGCCAGCAATGATATTACAGAAAGCGTGTTGCTGGAAATGAACCGCAAGGGGCATGAGGTAAACACGTTTGGTATTGGTACTCACCTGGTTACCTGCCTTGATCAGCCCGCATTAGGTGCGGTCTACAAGTTAGTGAGAGTTAATAGTATAGACAGGATTAAGCTGTCTGAAGATCCAGGGAAAATTACTATACCAGGTAGAAAGTGGGCTTATCGCTTGCTCGACTCAAATCTTGTAGCTATTACTGATGTCATGTTGGGTGATAATGAAGCGGAGCCTCAAGTAGGGCATCCATTTTATTGTCGTCACCCATTCGATCAGTACAAGCAAATGCGAGTGGTGCCTGGAATGGTATTGTCGCTCCATCTACTGGTCTGGGATGGCGAATTTAGCTGGAGACCATACCTTGGGGCGTGTAGGGAACGTATGTCGCAACAAATAAGTAATATGCGGGACGACATGCTCAGGGGTTTGAACCCAACTCCTTACAAAGTATCTGTATCTGCCTATCTCTTTGATAAGCTTCATGTGCTTATTGCAAGAGAGAAGACAGTGCCCGTAATTCGGTAGTATCTGGTGGTGCAAGCTTCCTTGCACCACACCTTTCTTGGATTGTTCAATTCTGGACAGTCAAAGATTGGTAATATAATAGTACTTTTACATAGTATAAAGGGGGAGAAAAGTGAATAGAATAGTAGATCCTAAAAATGTAGTACTTGTTGCTACAAAGGCCTATGCATATTTTGCAAAGCTTTTGGCTGCAAGGCTTGGGCTAGATGTTTCTCCAGTTCAGCGGAGACAATTTTCAGACGGCGAGAAATACTACCGTTTAAATGTTAATTCCCGGCTGGATTTAGTAGGTAAGGACGTAATCATTGTGGGTGGTACTCACACTGAAGAAAGCTTACTTGAACTAGTTCGGCTTGGTACGGTAGCAACAGAACTAGGAACACGAAAAAGAATTTTCGTTATCCCTAACCAAGGTTATGCCACTATGGAGCGTGACAAGTTCCCCGGAGAAAGTACAAATTCCTGGGTATATAATCTGCTTCATAGCATCCCCAACGTTGGCGCTGGAAACATTTTTATGTTTCTAGATCTCCATGAGTCAGGCCAACTTAACCACTTAAAGCGGGACCGGCACGTGTACCATGCGTATGCTGAACCAGTTTTGCTTAAGGGGTTTCAATGTTGGCAAAAGCCAGAAATTTTTGGCACAGCAGATGTTGGCAGACCCGATTGGGTGAAAAGCTATGCCGACAAATTTGGTGTGGAATTTGCGGTAGTGTATAAAGATCGCAACTTTGAACAAACCAAATTGTTCTACGCCATTGGCGATGTAGCAGGTAAAGTGGTTGGTGTGTACGATGACATGATTCGTAGTTTTGGTACTGCTGATCTTGCGGTAAACGCATACCTTGCCAAAGGCGCCACAGAGGTATTTATGGGTGCAACCCACCTCACACTTAACAATGGGGATTATAAAAAAGCACTAGCCCGGATTGAACGTTCGCCAGTGTCTTTGGTGTTAGTAACAAACTCACACCCTACCACAGAGCGACGCGCAGTTAAGCACTGCGGTAAAATTATAGTTCTCGACGTCAGTGAGGTGTTTGTACAACCCATTCTGGCGTATCTCAAGTAAGGAGAAACGTATGTTAATTCCAGTTGGTCTAAAAATTGCTGTGTGTCAGATGGATGTGATACCCGCAAAGCCATTAATAAACGCTCGGTACATGGCACAAGATATTAAAGAAGCAGGGGAACGCGGTGTACATATCATAGTGTTTCCCGAGCTTGCAGTTCCGGGCTACTTAATTGGTGACAAGTTCGAATACGACGATTTTGTACGTCAGATTGAACTTGCTAACAGGAGTGTTGCAGAAGCAACTCAAAATGGTGTGGTAGCCATTTTTGGCTCAGTTAAAGTTGACTGGACTAAAAAAGGTGAAGATGGCAGGCCCCGCAAATTCAATGCTGCATTTGTAGCAGAAGGCGGAAAAATTACCACTACAAGAGTAAAAGCACTGCAGCCGAACTATCGTTTTTTTAACGATGATCGACATTTCTTTAGCCTGAGAAAGCTTGCAGAAGAAGTTGCTTTGCAAGAAGGTTCCAACCTTTCAGATGTGTACAATAGACTCGTTCGACCAGTACATGTTCGTACGCCGCTTGGCCTTGTGGATATTGGTTTACACGAATGCGAGGATATGTGGGACGGAGATTATAATCTCAAGCCAACTCAGATTTTATATGATGGCAAGATTATGTTTTTCGTTAATTTATCTGCAAGTCCGTGGGGGTGGCAAAAGAACCGTAAAAGGCACCAGGTTGTTCGTGATATTTTAGCCAAATGTCCGGTTCCCTATATTTATGTAAATAAGGTAGGGGTAGACCAGATTGGCAAAAGTATTGTGGTATACGATGGTGCTTCAACTGTCTACAGTAGCGCTGGTGAGATTGTTTTGGAAACTGCACCCTATAAACCCCGCACCACTGATATTCTCATTGGTGAGTCGGTGTCGGTGTTTGTGCCAAAACCACAAGACGACACTGCGGAGTTATACAGAGCAGTGTCATACGCTATGCAGCGTCTGTTGCCAGAAACTACGGTTATTGGCCTGTCTGGCGGTATTGATTCTGCGGTAACCACTGCCATTGCAGCAGCAGTTATGGGTCCGGATAAAGTGTTGGCTATTAACATGCCACACGAGTATAACTCTCAGGAATCGCAAGACGAAGCTCGGTACATTGCTCGGAATTTGGGAGTAAAGTATATTGTCCAGCCCATTGCAGCCATGGCAGACCCGTATTTGTCTATCCAAGGCGTAGAAAAGGGCAGTATAGCCTTTGAAAACGTGCTTGCTCGCTGCCGCGGAAATATTCTTTCAACCTATGCCCAGTTGCATAGAGGAATATTTTTATGCAATGGAAATAAGGTTGAATATCTCACAAACTATGGCACACTCTATGGCGACATTGCAGGAGGGTTTGCGTTTTTAGCAGATCTGACAAAGCAAGAAGTGCGCCAGCTCGCAGACTATATAAATAGAGTGGTCTATAAACGTGAAGTAATTCCGCAGCAGGTTATAGATAAACCACCTTCAGCTGAGTTAAAACCAGGGCAAGTTGATCCGTTCGACTACGGAACTCTTACAAGGAAAGGCTACCACGATGAGCTGGTGCGAGCCTTTACTGATTTTCGTAAAACTCCTGAATGGGTACTGGAAGCATTGCTCAACGGCACCCTGGAGCGAGAAATGAAACTCGAGCCAGGCACTATTGCTCGGTTCTTTCCAGATAATAAAGGCAAGATAGATGTAGTAAAGTTTATTGCTGATCTGGAACAGCGCTGGACAGATTTGCAGCGTAACTTTAAGCGCAACCAAGCACCCTTTATCTTGGTGGTAAGCAGAAAAGCTTTTGGCAGCGATAATGTTGAATCTATGTTCGCCATGGAGATCACAGCACGCTACTTTGAGCTTAAAAGGCAAGTATTGAGCTTACCATAGTATTCACTTTCCATTTCAGGCTCTTGCCTGAAGAGACCATAATAAAAAACTAACTGGAGAAAAAATGAATGAACTGTACCAAAAAAGAAGTAGCACTTGAATTTCTGAAGTTTCTGTTTCTGATGTTTATGATTTGTTTCCCTGCTATCAGGATTTTTTTACTGCCTAGCACTCTGTTTGTCTGGGTGCTATCAGGTATTTGGATTGGGATTCTGATCGCTGCATTTATCGCACAACATTCGCACCCATCTCAGTCAAGTAGTAGCGATCGGGGTGTCACCTGGGTTGCATATACCGGAATTGGGTAAAGGTATACGCCTTAAAACCTACACGTCTGCCTCTGGCAGACGTGTAGGAAATCTTTTTGAAACTTGCACAAGCAGGCAATTTTGTCTGCTTACGCTTGTGTCAAAAATTGCAAAAAACTTTTGGAGGAAACTATGAAATTTCCCGTATTCAAAAACTTTGAAGACTATCGGGAATGGAGTAGACAAACTTTATTCCCAGATCCGATTTTTACTTCCAACCCTTTTATGTCCAATCTGATCGATTGGGTGCTCTACAACTCGGCGCCAGCGTATTACTGGGCCCAAAATGAAGTAGAACGTTTGGCTTATCTCGGATGCTATCGTATTATCCCCATTGTGCATCCAGGGGAGCCTTACTTAGGAAGTAAAGATAGATATGCTAATGCAATTATTTGCGGACTCACCCATGCGCATGAGTTTGCCCATAATTTGTTTGGCTATCCCTACTCGCTTGAAGATTGCACACCCGAGGAATTTGATCGGGTTATGCAGGAAGCAGAGTGGGCGGCATCCAATTTTTCTGAGGTAGTGATTTATTACCTTATTCCAGGTTTGCGCGCGGCTGTGGGGAATGCATTCTTTGGTGCTACGTGGTATGACCGTTTAATTGAACTCGGGGTCACCACCATGCCAAAGATTTCTGAACTGCACGCCATGCGTAGGGACTGGCTTGCAAATATTGAAGCGCGGAATAAACAGTGGGCCCCTGGTGAAAAGTACGCTCAGCTCAGAGCGTACATGACTCGGTTCCCGGAAGGCAATGAAGACTTTAATCACAAAAGGCTGGAGAGACTTTTGCAAATTAAAGACTTTAGCATGCCTCCCATTCCAACGCTTTCTCCAATATCGTATATGAACGATATTCGAAACTTCAAACCCTACGACTCAGCCTATGCGCAACTCAACTACGAACGGTTGCAACTTGCCCACGGACAACTGTTGTATCAGTTATTTAATATTCCCAATCCACCACAAAGCTTTACAGAATGGTGGAAGCGTTCGGAAGAATTAGATAACGTACAAATCACGCTGTAGGTTATAATGGTGAAACCCACCACGAGCTAAGGAACTTTCCTTAGCTCTTTTTTCTTTGCATGTATACTATAGGTACTTATTTTTTAGAATATGCTTCCACCGGGTCATATTGCTGCAGGGTACTTAGTTGGAGAATTAGTAGTCCATACGCTTGGCATTAATCTTCCACAGCAGCAAAAAGTACAATTAGTATTGTGGGCAACCTTTTTTGGGTTTGCTCCAGATCTAGATATGTTCTATGCGTTTTTTAAAGAACGTGCGTTTGTAATAAACAAAGAAAAAATTGATCATAGAACTTATATTACTCATCGCCCACTCAGCTGGCTGCTTTTAGGTTTGATTATTTGGGTATTTGCCCCTAGTCACAATTGGCAATTAGTTGGCATGCTTGCATGGTTTGGGGGCTGGAGTCATATGGTATTAGATTCTATTCAATATGGTGTACCATGGCTTTGGCCGCTTAATACAAAGCTGTATGCAATGTGCGATACTGGAAAAAAATTACGTAATCCCAATACCCACTTTTGGAAGTATTGGTTTGAGTTTGTGAGGTTATACACCCAACATTTTTTTCTCACTTTAGTTTTAGAAGCAGTCGTAATTTTTACCGCACTCGTTGTGTTTTATAGCACCCACATGAAATAGCCAAATCATTCAGGCCTATGCTACAAATAAGGAAATACACAATTAGCATCTCATTATACAAATGTATAATAGAGTGCTAATTTTTTGTATCTAAAAAACGAGAAGCTATTTTCAAGATAATGGCAAAATGATATATTTAAGTTTCATACTAAGGCAGATTTCTAAGTCATAAACATATGCAGATAAAAAAAGTGCTTGCAAGAGAAATTTTAGATTCTCGCGGTAATCCTACAGTGGAATGCGATATGCATTTAGAAGATGGCAGTTTTGGCCGGGCTGCAGTGCCAAGTGGCGCATCTACCGGAAGCCACGAAGCAGTGGAGCTACGCGATGGCGGTGCACGGTATGCTGGTTTAGGTGTACAAAAAGCAGTAGCACATGTAAATACCGAAATCGCCCAAGCAATTGTGGGAAAAGAATTTACTCAAGCTACTTTAGACCAAGCACTTATTGCCCTTGATGCTACAGAAAATAAAAGTCGTTTGGGAGCTAATGCAATTTTGGCAGTCTCGCTGGCATTTGCACACGCTCAAGCCAGGGCGCAAAACATACCATTGTATCAATACTTTGCAAGTTTAGGCCAAACAGGTACAGCAGTTTCTTTGCCTACACCAATGATGAATATTTTAAATGGTGGCAAGCACGCAGAAGGTTCTACGGATTTGCAAGAGTTTATGATTGTGCCAGTGGGCCCAGAAAGTTTTAAAGAAAAACTCCGGGTTGGAGCAGAAGTATTTCATGTACTAAAAAAGATTTTACACAAGCAAGGTTTTGCAACAGGAGTAGGGGACGAAGGCGGTTTTGCACCAGCACTTGGATCAAACGAAAAAGCTTTGCAAGTAATTATAGCTGCTATTATCCAAGCAGGGTACCAGCCTGGCACAGATGTAGCAATTGCCATAGATGTCGCTGCTACAGAATTGTATAAAGATGAACAGTATCATTTAGCTGTAGAAAGTAAAGTGCTAACTCGGGGGGAGTTAATAGATTTATATGAATCTTGGGTTTCTAAGTACCCAATTATTTCTATAGAAGATGGTCTAGCAGAAGACGATTGGGCAGGCTGGAAACTGCTCACAGAAAAGCTCGGCAGTAAAATCCAAATAATTGGGGATGATTTATTTGTTACAAACTTAAAGCGTCTACAGCAAGGCATAGAAGGGAAAGCTGCAAATGCTATTTTGATTAAGCTTAATCAGATCGGTACAGTTACAGAAACCATTAGTACTATTGCACTTGCAAATGCAGCAGAGTTTAAGTCTATTGTCTCTAATCGTAGTGGTGAAACAGAAGATACCACTATTGCAGATTTTGTTGTGGGGCTTGGTTGTGGTTACATAAAAACGGGAAGCCTCTGTCGTTCTGAGCGAATTGCTAAATATAATCAGTTACTCAGGATTGAAGAAGAGTTGCAAAAATAGCCTTAGAGTATGCTATACTATCTTTACGCAACAGGAGGAATATGCAAAAGGGGATCATCCTCCTCTTTTTCCTGTAACGCCCAAGCGGGTCTGCGTTAGGTAAGTAAGGCTGGCGGGTACCCCTTGCTTACCTGCACTTATAACGTATAGTTTTTGTTCTCACTCCCTCCTTCATCTTGTCCGTATCACATCTGTGGTGCGGACTTCTTTTTGCATAAAAAAAGAACTGAGGAGTTTTTCCTCAGTCCGAAGCGTTGTGTTGACGCTTACTCATCCTCGTCATCTTTGTCCAGTTCTTGCTGTCTTTCTAAAACAAATTCTGCTTTGTCTTCATCGAAATATGCAAGCAGGAACTGTTCGATGGTCGGATAAGAGGTATCAAAGTTCCCATCCTCAACCATACCTATTCCATCCGAATCTAAGAAAGCCTGGAAGTTTGGATCATAGCCACAGCGGTGGCTAATCATCGCTTCCGCAACTTTTCTCACCGCGGCAAATCCTGCTTCTGCTGCAGTAATGTCTTCTTCTGTCAGCTCAAGTGCTTTAAGCATTTTTTCACGGTCCATCTTCACTCCTTGAGGCAAAGTACTTTGCGAGTTCAGCCTGGAAGATCTCTGGGATCTCATTTTGAGGCGTAAGCAGACCCCAGACTTTGCCATCTTCAGGTTTGGCCGGTTTGGAGAAAACAATACACGGAGCTGAAGTGCTCCAGCGGTTGTTATAGATCTTTCCTTTTTCCAGTGCAATCACCTCCACAAAACAACCTGAGTCTCCGTTCAGAAACCTGGTGTTTTGTGGTAAGAAGGAATCTCTAAGCACTTGTGCAAGGTTGAACCCAGCAGTAATTACCGTTGTACTGGGTCCATGGACGGTTGTGTGCCTTGCATAAGCAACAAAGATTATGTTCTCGGTATGTGGTTCTGTCATACTGAGTTCTCCTGTGGTAATAAATGAGCACTCTCTAGAATTGTTCCTAGAGAGTACTCGTGTTTAGTGTGTCATGCGGATGTGATCTCGGGGATGAATTTCCCCGACTTGCTCAATGCACAGCGCTACCTCCAGCCTGCCTTTATTCAGGCGCTGAAGTGTTGCACTCGCATGAGCTTGCACTCCATCTACCATAACCTCACAGGCATAGCTTCTGCCTGACCGGGTTATGGTCATCTGATTAGGATCGGCGTTAAAGCCAAGCGTGAGCAGACCCTGCTGAAATGTGCCCTTGATGGGCAAAATAAATCTGGGGCTCACTTTGTTGGTAGTTCTCATTCTCTCGTTTCCTCCTGGCGGGCGGGGCCCGCGGTTTTTGGATTTTTTTGGGCTTATTTATGATTGAATTTCAACTAAATATATTAGCATATTTATTCATTTTTGTCAACACTAAAATCCACCTATGTTTATGCGAAATTATTATTAATGCTCTTGGGTTAAGCTACTTTTTATACAACGCCATTCCAAACATGCTTATTGACACAATAAAGCTTTACGCATAATATGATATGTAATTCCGAGGAGGGTTATTCAGAACAACTCTCCTTTTACGGACATAGGTGCCGTAAAAAGAGCGCCTGTTGGTGAGGAACAAGGCGCTCAATGTCCTCTTAGGTTGTTATATTATATTTTTCCAGATTGCCGAGAAGCTTCTTTGATAACCCAGTGAATGTAGCTAATCGGCATTGTATGTATCAGTAACTGGATACATACCCAGAGTGTTGCAAACTTGTCACTTGCAACACTCCTTTATTTTATCTTGATTGACGAAACATTTGGTATACTATAAATAATCAAATTGTACGGAGAAACAAAAACAAAATGAAGCTGTTTACTAAACAAACCTTTTCTATATATTGGCAGCATACTAAGCCCTATGGGTGGCTGGTTTTTTTAGTAGTGCTTGGTACTACGGGTGCTGTAGCAAGCCAAGCAACTATCCCACTTTTTTACAAAAAGTTTTTCGATGGCCTTGCCCACGGATCAGGCGCAATGAGTGTATCACTCATAGGTATACTTGGTTGGATTTTACTCCTTGGAGCTATTAACTGGTTATGCTATCGGGTAGTTTTTTGGGCTTCTAACTATTTTCAACCACGGGTGGCATCTGCTTTGCTTAATACCTGCTTTACTTATTTGCACCAGCACTCGTTTGGGTTTTTTAGTAACAACTTTGCCGGAAGTTTAGTGCGCAAGGTAAACCGCTTTGCTCGAGGCTTTGAAGATATCACCGACCAAATTACCTTTAACCTGGGTAAAACTGTATTAAACTTTGCTATTATTTTTATTGTTCTCTGTTTTACCTACTGGCAGTTTGCACTGCTGGTGTTGGTATGGTCTACGGTATATGTGTTTGTTCAATTTGCGCTCTTACGATTAAAAACAAAATATAATCTCCAGCGCGCAGCACTGGATAGTAAAACCACGGGCTTTTTATCAGACACCATAGCTAATCATAGCACCGTAAGTTTATTTGCAGGGCTTAATCGCGAGATGCGGAGCTTTAAATCCTTAACCACGCGTCTTGCAAAAATTCGGCAAAAAACTTGGAACTTAAGTTCTAATATAGAAGGCGTGCAGGGAGTGTTTATGTTGCTGTTTGAGTTTGGGATTATGTACGTTGGTGTGCAACTGTGGAAAGTGGGCAAGTTTACTATTGGCGACTTTGCACTTATCCAGGCCTATGCACTACAGCTTTTTAACCGGCTGTGGGATATTGGGCGGAGCGTGCAACGCATGTCTGAAATGATCGCCGATGCAAATGAGATGACAGAAATTTTGCTTACTCCACACGAAATTCAAGATCTTCCAGAAGCAAAGCCACTTGTGGTAAGCAGCGGCCACATTTTGTTTAATCGAGTAAAGTTTGCCTATCCAGGAAATAAGCCAGTCTTTAGTAACCTCGTATTAGAAATTAACCCAGCAGAAAAATTAGCTTTAGTAGGCGCTTCTGGTGGTGGCAAATCTACTATTATTAAACTGCTTCTGAGGCTTACGGATACTACGGGAGGAAGCGTGATAATTGATGGCCAGAATATTGCCCAGGTAACGCAAGAATCACTACGCAGAAGTATTGCCCTTGTGCCTCAAGATCCATTCCTGTTTCACCGCAGCTTACTTGATAATATTAGATATGCAAAGCCTAATGCTAGCGATGCACAGGTAATTGGTGCGAGCAAACTTGCTCATTGCCACGAATTTATTACGCGCCTGCCAAACAAATACAATACTTTTGTGGGAGAACGGGGAATAAAGCTTTCTGGGGGCGAACGCCAACGGGTAGCTATTGCTCGAGCAATACTAAAAAATGCACCAATTCTTGTGCTCGACGAAGCAACTAGCAGCTTAGATTCAGAATCAGAAAGTTTAATTCAAGATGCGCTTAAAGTGTTAATGCATAATAAAACAGCTATAGTTATTGCTCACCGGCTTTCTACGATTATGCAAATGGACCGTATTGTAGTATTGGCTGGTGGAAAAATAATAGAAGAAGGTAAACATCAAGAATTGCTAAAAATTAGACAAGGAATCTACCAAAATTTGTGGCAGATTCAAGCAGGAGGTTTTGCCGCATGATTGCTTTTTTTCTTACGTTTGTTCGGTTTGGTAGGTCGCTTTTGCGCGCCCTCAAAGACCCAGAATTTCAGGCCTTGTTTGCGGGTGTGGTGCTTATTCTGGTTTCGGGTACTCTGGTATACCATGCAGTAGAAGGGTGGCGATATTTGGACTCGTTTTATTTTAGCGTTACTACGCTTACTACGGTTGGCTTGGGTGACTTTGCTCCAAAAACAGATTTAGGTAAGCTCTTTACCATAGCCTATATATTTTTGGGCTTAGGTATTATTTTAGGCTTTGTAAATGCAATTGCGCATCATGCCCAGCATTCTGCTAGTCCGGTAAGAGCGCTGTTAAAAAAGTTTAGTAAAAAAAGATCAAAGTAATTCGTGTATACAAAAACCCTCCGGTTTTACCGGAGGGTTTTTTGAAAAACGTTTAGGTTTAGTAGTTGCTGCGATGACCACCATGGCCGCCACCGTGACCACCACCGCTACCACCGAAGGAGCGCTTCGGGCGGTCTTCCATTGGGCGGGCTTCATTTACCACCAGGCTTCGACCGTTATAGTCTTTGCCATTAAACATTTCAATAGCTGCTTGAGCGTCACTATCGGACATCTCAACAAAGCCAAATCCTTTGCTTCTGCCTGTCATTTTATCATGAATAACAGTTGCAGAAGTAACAGTTCCAGCTTGACTGAACATAGCGTTCAGGTCATCGCTGGTGGTAGCCCAAGGGAGGCTGCCGACAAACAATTTTGCCATTAGAGGCCTTTCGCACGACTCTTTCATCCCTAGAGTCAAGTAAAAAAACTAATATTGGATGAATAAACTAAGTTTACCTTAAAAGAGCAATCTTGTCAAATTAGTCGATATTGCTGATATTTTGCTGGCTTGCTACACTAAGTTTCAATTTTACCTATGTTCATACGAATAATAATCATTATTGGGGTACTTGCTTTAATTGGGTTTAGTATTTGGTATTTTGTGGCTAAAGGAAATCCCTTTAAAAATACTGGCACCCAAACAGCTCAAAGCTTGCCACCATTACGTATTCCCGTACTCATGCATCCAACGCCTAACTCAGGACTTATTGGTACAGCAACTTCTACTGTGGCTACTTCATCAAGCACGCCTGTCACTGCTACAACCCCACCTGCTCCAGTGCCTGTGTCTAGTAATCTACAACAGGCTGGCTGCACAACACAAACAGCACAGCAACAAGAATTTAGCACCCCAACTCAGGAATATAAAAATATGCAAGCTGGTTTTACGCTGCGGATTCCTGCCGGAAGTACAGTGGAAACAGATTCTCGTAGGTTAATATTTAGATATTGCAATCAACCTATCCCGTATGGCTATGTGGAAGTATTCTCCAGAGATAAGGACACATTAGATTCTATAGAACAAAGAATTAAAAATAGTGTTGACAGAGTAAGGGTAGAGCGTGCAATAGTTGGTGGTCAGCCCGCGGTTTTTTATCAGGCGCCCAATTGGCAAAAAAATGGCTTAGCTATTGTGGTTGGTGATCGACTCTACTTTGTGTACGGCGCGTTATTAAAAAATTCTATTAGATCTACGTTTAGTTTTTAAATACACCACGAGCTTTACAAGCTTTGGGCCCTGTTTTATATTGTAATGAACCCCGGAGGCGGTCTCCAGGGTTATATTCTTATTTGAGTTTTGATTGTTCTTTTACATATATATGGAGGGTATATGACCAAGGAAGATTTGTTGGAAAAAATTTGGTCAGAAAAACGCGGGAGAGAAGTAATAACTTCGGTTTACCCACTTGGACTATTAATTACTTTAGACCAAGAAAAGCGGACACTGCATGAAATTACATCTGGTATTCTGCAACTTTTGTCTGATTATCCAGAGAGGGGCCTGGAGTGGGCGTCTTATTGGGGTAGAACTATAATTCAAGTTCATCCCACGAAGGAATTTGGTTTTCAATTTTCTATGCGAAAAGATGCCTTTGAGAAATTAGGTGTAATGGTATCGAGTGATGTTTTGTATAGTCCGGCTGAGTTTTTGGATACAGAGTCAAACCTGGGGCGCTACCTAGTTCTACTTAATAAAAGCTCTGTGCTCTATGAGGGAGTGGTCTTAGCAGTTGAGCGAATGGTTGATGAGCTGGTCTGGTGTACCTATCAAGATTTGCTTAGAAAGCAGGAGCCAACACCCAAAACCTATCTTTTAGCAGTTACCCGGGTTATACAGGGAGGTGTTAAGTTTAATTTCGCAAGTGAAGCTGAAATTCTGAATCTAAAAAAGCACATGCCTGATATTCCGGTTAGGATATATGGGCAAATGTACAAGGACGTAAAAATTCCTCTGGTTGTAGGCTGTCTTGTAGATACTCAAAACACAGAACACGAAGTAAGGGCTTTGAAAACTATCCCTACTGCTACCCTCGCCAAGGTGGTTGGTAGTAGTACTATAAAACCATTCTCCAAAACAGATCCTGTTTGTATTTCTCTTACTTCTGCAAAGCCACTGCATGCAGGCCATGTGTTTCATATTGTGTTTGCAGATCTTGTGCGCCGATCTTTAAAGTCAGAGCTTACGCTTGTCTTAGAATCTAATGATGTAGGAGAGCGAATAGTTAGACTCGTGGCACAGCTGGCCCAAGATCTCGGTCTTAAGCCAGATGATGTAATGCGCAGAATGCTTGCCAATACTATTTCGCCAGGGAGTATATATGCGGCGTATGTTTCGAGAGCGAATGCAGGACAAAACCAAGTTCAGCAAGCTCACGCATTGTTAAAAAACAACCAGGACCCTTTGCTGTCATCAATTGAGACAGAAGTTGCTTTGGCATTACAAACTTTGGGGCTTGAAATTAAGATTTTTAGAGACTCTGAGAGTTGCAGAGTTTTCAGAGAACTTTTTTCTAGCAAGAGCGGTTTTCTGGATCGGAGTGGCTTTAGTGCAGTAAAGTATCAGGGAGAAAATACACATGCGATGATTGTAACTCAGAAAAAAGGCATGCCTACAGCGTCTGCAGTAAGGGCTAGTTTTATGGCTCGGATCCCTGATTTCATACCTGGGGCCAAGCAAGCGTTATTTGTTGACTCTGAACTATCTGTGCAAGCAGGAGTTAAGTTACTGTCTATTACAGGCCATCCGTTTAGAGTAGGTTCTATAGAGGGAGCTGGAGTGAGTATGGGGTTTAAGCCTGGTTCTGCCACTCTTGCGAACTTGCCTTCACTTAAAGATGTTGTTGACTTCTTAAAGTACGCCTCGCCTAGATCTGGACCAGAAGACATATTTGGTATGCTTTCTTATTTTGTGCTTACTCGTTCTTTAACTGCCCATGGACATAAAAAACACCCGTTAGCCATAGGATCTCCTGTTGGTCAAGGCTACTATGATTATGCTAGTAAGGAAGCATTCTTTAGTGATCTGCAAACAGCTTTCGGGCAGTACCATGAGTTTTTGGAGAAGCTACGAGCTACTGCTTGTTTTCTAGATAGCTACGAGGAAGGGGTTGATTCTAAGGAAGAAAATAAGGAGCTAAAAATTTTACTGCTCAAGCTGCAGCAGGAAGTTCCCTCAACAGATATTACTCGAGTAGTACCTTTTTCGCGTCCGGTAAATTTAGAAAAGAGAACTCGTCTTTTTAGAGAGAAGTTGCATCGCCATTCTTTAGAAAAAGATACGTCTCTCTTGGATAGGATCTTTATCTCTGGACTATCTCAAGGGTACACAAACTCCATTTCTATGAGTACATTTCTTTTAGCTCATGGATGTGTTACGCATCTTCTTGAAGCTAATAACTCGTATGATCTGAAGTGTGTATTTCTTACAGACTTGATAAGGCGAGGTTATACAGGCGACGAGTTACTCCTCCGTGCTACTGAATATTTATCTGGACATTGGGTTCTTCTTTACAAAGAAATTGTATATTTTACTCGCTTGCAACAGATTATCCAAGCAGTAAGTAATATCTCTCGTATAGAAGAAACCCAGGAGTTACGGATGTTTTTGAGCTTCTGTTCACAGGTTCTTGGCTTTAACTTTCAGGGACTGAACTAGTTCAGTCCCTCATTCTCTTTATAGAGGTATTATGTTTCTATCTTTTCCTTCTAAAAGCACACTTACCACTAAATATCCCCTCGCTTGCTTCCAGGAAGGGGCAATCCATAGAACTGTCTTAAATAATGGGAACATTATTCAGTTTCCACCTACGTTTACCAGGGCAGCACCTGCGTTTTTCTTACGCATTGTAAGTCGTTGGCTCTGGCCGATTACCTGCAATGTGCCAACCAAAGCTGACTTGTTAGTTGAAAGAAGCAGGTTGCTACAACAAATAATACAAGCAGCACCAGATAGCTTATCTCTTCTACAAACACCTTTAGTACATCAAAATTTTGATAACTCATGGATAATGGAGGAAGTTAGGTTTTCTAAAACTTTGGAAGTTGTGTCAAAACAGTTACAACCTACAGATCTGCTGCAGATCTTTACAGAGCTTGTTAGGTTGCTTGAGCATTTACACTCTGCTTACTTTGGAGACGGGTCTGCGCGGGTAAGAAAACTCATCCAGTTGGACACACGAAACCTCCAATCTTATTATTTTCAGAGATTTGGCGATTTACACAAAGCTTTTGAGTGGTTCTCAGCAGAGCGCCACGATCTGTGCAAGGATCTCAAGACTCTCGCGAAGAAATCTTTATTGTTGCAAGAAGCCATATCAGCGTGCGTATATCCATTTGAACACTTAACCCCAACTCATGGAGACTTAAACCCTTCTACCAACCTGCTGGTTACTCCCGATTGTAAGATACACATTATAGACCTTGATCAGGGTCTGCTGGGCGGAGATCCGCTGGTTGACATATGGAAGTTACGCTTGTTTCGAAGTAGTGCAAGACTGCAAAACCTGATTAACCAAGCACAAAGTAGTGCCTTAGTGAGGTACTATTTTAAAAACTATTTAGGAGCCGAAGATGTTTTGTTGCACTTAGGTAAGCGAATAGAGCTGTTACGTTTTGATAACTTGGCCTCTGCTCTGGTGTTTAAACTTATGGTTGAATCTCCTGAAGGAATTTTGCCAGGTGATATCCCGTCTCTCTATCGACCAGCTTCTGAAGTCATACCCTTACTCTTATAAACAAAAGAACGGTTGCATTGAGCCGTTCTTTTATTATAAGTTGTTTTTTATTGTTTCAATTTCTTTTTCTAAAGTTTCCGGATCTAGTTTTTCTCTTTGAGCACTAAGTTCTTTACTGTTTAAAATGGCAAAAGGACTTATTGTTTCGTTTTCGTAACGCGGTAAGATATGAAAATGAGCGTGTGATACTTCTTGGCCAGCCTTTGTACCAATATTGATAAAAAAGTTATAGCCAATAGCGTCAAATGCTTTATGAAGCGCTTTAAATATTCTATTGGTATGGGTTAGTAACTCTTCACCAAGTGCTGGATTAATACCTATTCCTTCAGGAGTATGCGCAGTAGGTATAATTAAACAATGTCCGCGACTTAAAGGTCTTCGAGCGTGAATAATTATAAAATTTTCTGTTTCCAGTATTAGTTGTTTTTCTAATGATGCCTTATTACAAAAAGCACATTTTATTTCACCTGCGTGTGTTGACATACTGGTTACTAAATGACATAATCAATCTAATCTCGTCTTATTGTAACAAGAAAACATGTAGGAGGTAAATTGTATGAACCAGCAACCGCTGACTCTTTTGCCTTACAATGGAAGGCTTGGAGAAGAGGAAAGAACGCTTTATTTTTATAAGGCATTTGGCATGCCTCAAGACAAAATGAGAATTATTTCGTTTGGCGCTTGCAACTTTCGGTGTCCTTACTGTAAGCGAGGAACTTTTGAAGAAGATGGTGGTCTTGATGAGCATGCAGTGGTAACAAATTTGGAAGAAGTTAAAGCTATTTGCCTAGATGCAATTTCTAAAGGTCAAGTAGTTAGACTTTCAGGCGGTGATCCAGTTATGTATCAAAGTGATAGCTTAGCTCTCGGTGAGTTTGTAAAAGCGAATGGGGGACGTTTTTCTATGGCTCATAATGGCTCAAGTCCAAAGCTTGCAAAAAATTTGTCTCATGTTCTGGAGTGTGCAGCAATTGACATTAAGGGAAACCGATCAGAGTATCCCTTAGTGGCTGGTGTTGGTCCCAATGCCTACGACACTGCATTTAAGACAATATCCGTGCTCTTACAAGCTGGAGTAATTGTTGATGTAAGAACGCCTGTCTTTGGCTTTACCACCTATGAGACCTTAAGCGCCATAGCAGAAGAGGTACACAACTTACAAAAGTTAGGAAAGGTTTTTTACACACTCCGGTTGTTCCGTGATGTGAGCGAATGTCAATTTCCAGAGCCTTCCCGGGAAGGAGTAATGGAAATGGCGCGCACAATTAAAAAGCAATTTCCAACTTTGCCTATTGGCATGAGAGTAAAGTGGGATCCTTCTAACGCTTTTGTGTTTTTCTAAATGTAGAGAGGTTGCCACATGCTTTGGATTACTCGACATGGTCAAACACACGCCAATGAAAAGGGTATTGTTCAAGGGTCCCAGAATAGTGCCCTTAACTCATATGGTGTTAGTCAAATGCTCACAGTTGCTGAAAGGTTATCGAATGAACAGATAAAAACAATTATCACAAGTTCACTTTTTAGGACTATTGAGAGTGGACTGGTTGTGAAAAAACATCCATCATTTAGCTTTGTTCCTCTCTATCAATGTCAGGCTTTGAGCGAAAGGAACTTAGGTTTGTTAGAAGGTTTACCAAAAAAAGTGATTATGTATAACTGGCCACAGGTCTACGTGCAAGATGGTTCCGTAAACCCACGTGTAGCACTTGGGATTGAAGCCGAATGGGTGTTTCGCTTCAGGATAGAGAGTATTTTTATGGCGCTTGTAAAAAAAAGTTTTAAAGACCCTTCCCTGGTTATTGCTCATAAGGGAGTGCTACACGCGCTGCTTGCTAGTTCACTAGGTAATCTGGTTGTTTCTGTGGAAGCTGCAGGTTGTCCAGATAACTGTTTATACCAACTAACTACAGGGGGATAAGTAATGAAAAAATGTGTTAGTGTTATTGTAAAGCAGACGTACCCACGCTCAAGTGACACTGATAATACAATAATGGATAAGGAAGCTCTCATAGAAGCAAAAGCTTCCTTTGGTCCTTTAGTGGAAGTGAGGCGAATCTGCGAAATGGCTGGAGCATTATATTACTTAGTAATAGCATAAGAAAAACCGCTGTAAAATTTATCATGGTAAATTTTACAGCGGTTATTTGTTTGCTCAGATTTGCTCTAGGGCAAAGTAGCTTTCTAACAACTCTAAGCTACGACCTTCCCCAATAACTACCCGGTATCCTAGTTTAGACTCAAGCGTTGACAGGAGCGGGATATAGTCCTTTTTAGTCAAAGTATTAGCTACTCGGCTAAAAGCGGGTATAGTATCTTCGTGTGCTCTTATCAAAATTTCGTCTACTTCATCCGTAGTCATTAGATCAGTAGTAAGGTCTTGCTTCTTTAAGTAGTTTTGAAATGGCTTACTTTGGAGGTACTTGTTTTCAATTTCCCCAGTTGTAAGTCCTGCAAAGTTCAGCACAGGAACTTCTTCATCTAAGCACGACACAACATAAATGCCATTGTCATGCAAGTGATATGTGTCTGGAGAACTAACCACCTTCTCAATAGAGCGCATAAGTTTTAAGCTCCACACTTCTGAAGAGCAAAAAATATAGGTGACTTTGTTTTTTAAGAGTCTGATAGCTGATTGCAGTTTTCCGTTGTTCGCCGCTTTGCTATCCAGGAAAATTACTTTTTCTTCCACTGGTATTACATCGCTCAAAAATTTAGCGATCTTCTGAAGAAATACATCCTGGATACCTTTTGAGACAACATTTCTTCCCCCTTCTTCCCTAAACTCTATAGCAAGCCAATGAGAAAGGTCGTCTTTATCAGTAATCGGGTGATAATCTGTACAACGAGTCAATGCAAGCTTAATGACGTTAAGTGACTCAGCAGCCTCGTTTGCTAAAACAGTAAGACTTTTTTGGTCAATCGAGGGAGGTATAGTGCTTCTCACTTCAATGAATATTGGAGTACCACCTAAGGATCTAATTTTTGCCTCAGCCGACTCTCTTTGTTCCTTAGTCCTCAAGAAAGCATGAATTATTGTATAGTTCTCGATAGGTAAGGTAAGTTCAACTGTGTTGGCTAAATGATAGTTGCTTACGCTGTTTACATTAAATTCATGCGGTGGGGTTGTAGGAGTAGTTTGGTAGTCAAGCCATTTTAAAAGCTGAAAAAGCTTTCTCATCACAAAAAATTTGCGAATCACAGGTGGGCCAGTGAAAACAAATACTGGTTTCATTGTTTTTCTCCTTATAGTTTGTCTACTTTTTTCTTCTCAAAAAAATACCTTTTTGCTTCTTTAGTATGGTATTATGATTTATTTTACTAAATTTGTCAACATATCTTTAAAGGGTAATCCCTAACTTCTGCCACCAAATGTGATTACTAAATCCAATAACCGTTGCTCTTGGTCTGCCAAAAGGAGGCTTCGATGATTAAATCGCCAGACGATTTCTCCCACGAACAAATACAGTCGATCCCGCCGCATGCCCCCAATACAGGACAGTTTTCGCTTGAGGATACCCCAAAATCCTTCGATGTTGTTGGTGTGAACGTTCCCCCTGACATATTCACCCTCATCATGGTTTACCCACTCATGGACAAAGTGTTCTGTCCACAGCAGCCGGTAACTAATGAAGCCATCAGTGTAAATGGTAGTGCCAAAGGAAGCGTGCGCATGTAGTACATCAATGATATGGTTGATGCTGAGTTTTTTGGGCATCACTTCCACATAGACTTGCCCGCTTGAGCGGTCAAAGATGCCTACAATGGGCAGTTTGTCTGTACCATGCCCCTTTTTGGCTCTAATTTTTCTAATGTGTAAATGCTTGTTCTTCCGCTGCCCACCGACGTAGGTTTCATCAAGCTCTAGCGGCCCGAGGAAATGCCTTGGAGCATCTTCAGTCATGAGCGTCCGAAGTGTCTGCACCATTCGGGTGGCACGGCAGTGCTGTATTCCGGTTTCAGCGCTCACCGCAAGCGCTGCACGCTGTCTTAAGAATATTCGGATACAGTTCTGCCAATCAGTGATGTTTGACCGAATACTAGAAACTGGATACTTAGATACACTAAATTCTCTACGGCAGCGCTTGCACTTACGTTTGGACCTCCGAAGAATCCATGAACGGGCATGGGAACAGTATGGACATCTGAGCATAATTGGTGGCAAAGTTAGTAATTGTTCCCATTATGCCGTTTTCATTCATATACAAAAGCAAAAAGCCACCAACGCTGGTGGCAATGTTAGGGATTACCCCTTTAAAACTAAAACTCCCATAGAATCGGTGGTTTTATAAAAATAGACTGTATAAAAAGTTACTTACTAGTCTTGCTATAGCTCTTACCCAAAGACTTTAGAGATAGAGTCTGGTTCGTAGGAGGACAATTTTTGGTTGATTTAAACGCAAGATATAAAATCAAGTTTGATTTTTTCTTTTTTACAGGATATAGTATTTGGCTATGCCCAAATTAGCTAGAAGACAAATACTCTTTGGTGGTGGGGTATTTGTATGCGCCGTATTTTCAGTTGTGGCTAGCTTGCAGGTGAATGCTGCGGTAGTGGTTACCCCAAAACAAGAACAGCGCACTAATACATCTTCTGACTCAAATTATCCCTTGCTTACTCCGGGTACGGCAGGGGATTTTATTATTCCAGGTTCAGTGCAACCTGCGGTGCTTTCTCAAGCTAAACAACCATCTAAGGACGAACGGTCATGGTATGAAAAAGGTTTTGATTGGGTTAGTTGGAAAGCCATGGATGCTTTAGGCACCAATAGTTGGGAATTTCAATTAGGGGTTCAGGCTAGTAAGTATGTTGCTTCGTGGGTGTGGAATACAACTGTAGATACAGTAGTCTCCACAGGACGTGCAGTAGCTTCTGCAGCAAAGTGGACCTGGAATACGAGTGTTGCCGCTGTAAAAGACTTAGTAGATATTGATATTACATTGGTTAAAGGAACATACAATGCAACAAAATGGGCTGTTAGACATGGCACAAGAGGTGCGGTTGAAACTCTTAGTAAAATAGGCCAACCTGTTCTTACCTTTGCAAATAATTTTTACGACTCTACTAGTCCTTTGGTTTATGGAGCAACCAAGTATGTTGCTGCTGCAGCATATTCACAATTATTTATAGACCCTGTAGACTTAGCTAAAGACGGCCAAGTCTCATATTGGGATAGTAGTACCAATACATGTAATGAAGGAGAAGGCTCGTTGCAAGGCAGTAGCTCTGGAAGTAAAAGACATATACTCTATGTAAATGGAGTACAAACTTCTTATGCACATCACTGCGAAACGTTAAAACATATACACGAAGTTACGTGTTGCGATGTAAGCGGAGTGTATAATGCAACCGAAGGGTTGCTAGTTGACCTTTGGCAATCAGCAAGTGACCGAGCGGAAAATCCTTTTCAAGATTCGAAAAATAAAACGACGGTAGCGCTCACTCAGAAACTCGAAAAACTTAGTTCATATGATAATTTAGAATTATGGTGTCATAGTCAAGGTGGTATTATTTGTTCAAACTCAATAAAACGGACTAATTTCTATTTTGCTTCTACGAACGACACCGATAAACTTGTAAAATTAAAAGTCAACTCATATGGGGCTGCAGCAGAAGACTGGGCAACAGGCCCAAAATACGAACATTTTATACATGAAGGTGACATGGTAAGCGGTGATCTAGGTCTGGGTGAAAGTAAGTATAATTGGAAAAAAAAATCAGGATCTGGCAGCGAAATTCATTTATTTTCTTGAAATAGTGTAGATGGGTATAAATTTGGTAATCCACATTTTGGTTGGTTTAAAGGTATAGGGCCTCATCTGATGGATACTTCTTATATCCCTGCTTATCAACAACTGCATCCCAATGAATGTAAGTAATAAAAAACTTTAATGAATTTAATCTTAAAAAAACATAAATCAATTTTTTTAATTGGTATTGCTGCAATTATTATTGTAGTTGGTTTTTATATATTGAAAGAAAATCACATTAATCATTTAACGGGTTGGCAAAGGGCAGAGTATTTTATAGCTAAATTTAGTGAGAAGAATAATATATCAGATCGTATCCGACGTAATCATGAAGTAAAGCCGGTAGTAAAACCAGACACAGATATCCAACTTTTCAATGGTGCAGAGATTTTTAGGTTTGATACTCAAACAGGCGTACTAACTGTAAAAATGTTCACTGGTGATGGACATGCGATAACTGAGAAAAAAGACACCGTAGATAAGTTTATGAAGTTCTATAATGCTCTATCTGACCCTAAGATTGGTGGGATGTTTGATAAAGCAGGTGGGTATTTTACTCACTCCGATGATTGGAAAGAAATATATCTTACGAAGGACTATAAAATTAATGATTTCAAACTAGATGAATTTTTAAAACAAGTTGACTACCAAGAACGTGTCAATAATCAGTGGTTTAGCCATTGGGGAGTAGCTGTTGCGAATATCGTTCATCAAGGCAAGCCCATTCCAACACAACCAGTAACTTTAGAGAATAATCCTTATAAATAAAAAATACAGATAAATATTTTATGATTCATTCAGATCTCTTAGCTTACTTAGATTCTGAGCTAGATTTTACAAAACGGAAAAATTGGCTTTCTGCCTATACTAATTTTGATTTTTCTAAGTATAGAAAAGCACTTTATACAGTCTCAGAAGAGGAGTGGATGCAAGCCGGAAAAGCCCGTGCTTTAAAATTATTCCACGCAACTGCTAAGCGTGTACCTGCGTATAAGCATTTTTTAAAAAAAAACAAAGTTAACCCTGAAAAAATAAAGACGTTTAATGATTTTGAAGCAATTCCAATCACAGACAAACATAACTATATCAGTCAGTACTCACTTAAAGAACGCAGTTGGGACGGCGAGGTCTCTTCAAACAGTATGGTTGCTATGAGTTCTGGTACAAGCGGTGATCCAAAAATGTGGCCACGTAGCGGATATCAAGAATTTGAAGCAGCGATTACCCACGAACTTATTTATCGGGAACTTTTTGAGGTGTCCAAATACAAAACTTTAGTTATTGTCGGTTTTCCTATGGGTGTGTATGTGTCAGGAATTGCGACTTTGTTGCCAAGTTGGTTAGTATCTCAAAAATACGGTGACCTTACTGTGGTAAGTGCGGGGAATAATAAAAATGAGGTAATACGTATGGTAAGACATTTGCATGGAGACTACGAGCAAATATTATTAGTTGGACACCCATTTTTTATTAAAGACGTTATAGGAACTGGTAAGGATGAAGGGTTGCAGTGGGGTAAAATTCGTTTACGAATGATGTTTTGCAGTGAAGGTTTTAATGAAGTTTGGCGGAACTTTTTAATTTCGGAAACCGGGCAGAAAAATAATCCTGATGTCGCTTTAAATACTTATGGTTCGTCTGAGTTACTTTTAATGGGTTATGAAACTCCTTTTACCATACTTTCAAGAGGTTTGCTAGAAAAGCATAAAGTTCTTCAAAAAGAACTCTTGGGAAGTGTAGGTGTACCAAATATATTACAGTTTAACCCCATGCTTCGCTATATTGAATCAGTTAATAACGAACTTGTTTTTAGTGCCCCTTCTGGAGTACCCTTGGTACGTTTTAATATAAAGGATAGCGGGAAAGTTTTGAGTACTAAACAACTAGGATCTATCTTTAGAACTTCTAATACTGATTTAGAAAAAGTTTTGCCCAAGCGGCAAGGGATCAAAATATTTTGGCAGCTGCCAGTAGTTACTTTAGATGGTAGAAGTGATTATGCAGTAGTGATGTACGCTGCAAATATTTACCCAGAACATATACACGCCGGACTAAATGAAAGATTATTTTTAAAGAGACTAACAGGCAAATTTGCTTTGAGAAAGGTTTTCAAAAAGAATATGGATGAAACTTTAGAGGTCAACGTCGAGCTGCGCCCTAGAGAAAAAGTATCAAAATCTTTCGCTAAACAGATTCAAAGCCATATTATCTCGACACTTAAAAAGTTAAATATGGAATACCTAGACGCATCTAAAGTTTTTCCTGAAAAGCTTATCCCTAAAGTAATACTGTGCCCATATCAAGATGATAAATATTTTAAGCAAGGCTTAAAGCCAAGATATATTATTAAAGATTAAAAATGCAGAAATTAAAAGACCTTTTAACTAGGTCTCAAAAAATGCAAGATTTGTTACCCAAAACCGAATTTTTTAATTTAGGTAACAAGTCTGAATATAAAAAGCTCGAGAATTTACTAAAAAACCGTAAAGAGGTCGCAGTTATAGACGATTTTGAGGAGCAACTTCGTGAGTTATTTTTATCTCGAAACCCTCATTTTAAAACGAACCCTTTGGCTGGAAAAGAAGCAGCTATTAAATATGTAAATTCAAAAAAAATTAATAATTCTCTAGTTTTATTAGGTAGGTGGATTTACCTTCCTTGGATTAATACTTTGATTCACGTTTTAGAGAAAGAAGATTTTTTTGAATTAAGAACTGCGCGAAATAGAAACTTGATTACTAAAGAAGAACAAGATTTATTCGGACAAGCCCGTATTGGCGTAGGTGGAATGAGCGTCGGAAATAGCGTTGCGGTGTGCTTAGCAATGGAAGGAGTGAATTACCTTCGTTTAGCTGATTTTGATAGACTAGCACTTTCAAATTTAAACCGAATACGAGCGGGGGTTCAACATTTGGGACTAAATAAAGCAATAATTGCTGCACGACAAATACTAGAACTTAACCCTTATGCCCAATTGGATATCTACGCAGATGGCCTTACGGATAAAGCGCTCGGACAGTTTATTTCTGGACCGCCTAGATTAGATATTTTAATTGATGAAATGGACGATGTCGTTATGAAGCTAAAAATGCGCGTATGGGCAAAGAAAATGAAGATACCAATTATCTCGGCAGCTGATAACGGAGATAATGCTATATTAGATGTTGAAAGATATGATTTAGAACCAAAGTTGTTACCATTTCATGGACTGCTAGGAAATATTGACTATAAAAAGGTAGAAAAGATGAACTTTGCCGGGAGAATAAAGTTAATAAATGACATGGTTGGCTTAAATTATGTAACTTCTCGTATGAAAAGTTCTTTGCTAAAGGTAGGTACAGAATTATATTCCTGGCCTCAGCTCGGGGGCGCTGCGGCGTTATCGGGTTCCGTTATTACGTATGTGGCACGCAAAATAATTATTGGCGAAGAAGTTAAAAGCGGAAAATATGATATAAGTCTAGATAGTTTTATCGTTCCTGGATTTAACTCATCTGTCTCGAAAAAAGGACGAATAAAGGAAACAAGGGAGTTTCTAAAAACCCAGGAAAAAACCTTTAAGACTTAGTTTTAATATAGTATCAAAATTATAAAACTCATAAGGTTTAGAAGTCTTATGAGTTTTATATACATGGTATAATAAAAACAAATAGGAATCTTTAGAAACCGAAATAAATGGATTTTAGTCAAATAGAATTTACGGTATTTGTTATAGCTTTAATTGCCAACATTTCATTAGCAATTGTTGTATTGAGGTTTGCGCCAAAAAATATTTCAAGATATTTTTTCACTTTCTTTGTTTTTTCCCAAATATTTTGGATAACAATAAATTACTACTCTTTTAGGGTTGGCTTGGATGTCTACTTAGTATGGAAAAGATTAACATTATTTAGTGCCCCTTTTCATGCTATTACTTTTTTCCTGTTCATTGATACTTTTTTGGTAAAAGGAAATATTGTTAAGAAAAAGATATACATACCCCTAATAATTCTATTAGTAGTAGTCTGTGGTCTTACTTTGTCTCCCTTTGCTCTACAGTCAATAGATTTTGATTCTCAAGGGAAAGAAATCCCACATTTTACTGCTGGTATGTTGCTGTTTGCTATATATATATTTGCCTGCGTGTCCGGAGGTTTTTATTCTCTTATCAGAAAATTTTTACGATCAGACGGTGTTGAAAAAAAGCAGCTCCAATTTTTACTGTTCGGACTTTCCCTCACGTTTGTACTAGTTTTGGCATTTAGCTTACTAAATCCGTTACTTTTTAAAAATATAAGTACAGTTAGGTTTGGGCATTTATTCACACTACCTTTTGTATTTTTCACTGCCTATGCAATGGTTAGGCATAAGTTTTTGAATCTAAAGTCTGTCTTGGCGGAGGTAGCAGTAATTTTGCTGAATTTAATAATTATAATTCAGGTTGTAAACTCTGAAGCTCTTGGACAAAGAATTATCAGCATGTCCGTGTTGATAGGAACCCTTACAGTAGGTTGGCTTCTCATTAAAGGTGTATATAGGGAAATTAGGCAGCGGGAAATACTCCAGCTGCTTACTACTCAGTTGGAGGCAGCTAATGTAAAGCTTAAAGCGCTTGACCAAGCGCGTGCAGATTTTATTACTATTGCCAGCCACCAACTGCGCACACCACCTGCAACCATTAAATGGTATGTAGCTGCAATTCTTTCTGGCGACTTTGGCGAACTTGTGCCTGATGTTAAATTACAGTTGGAAAAAGTACAGGCTACCAATAATTCACAAATTTCGCTTATCGATGATTTGCTTAATGCATCTCGCATAGAGCGTGGGAAAATGGAATTTTTGTTTGAAGAAACTGAACTGGAGCCAATAACACAAATGACCTACGACCAACTAATGCCGTTGGCAGGATTGAAGAATTTAAAACTTGTGTATAACAAACCCAAAGAAAAAATTCCACCTATTATGGCTGACAAGGAAAAACTGCGACAAGTTATTAACAACTTTATCGATAACGCCATAAAATATACTAAAGAGGGGAGTATTACTATTGATTTAACAGCAGATAAAGATAACGTGCGCGTAATGGTAAGTGATACTGGTAAGGGTATTGCCACGGACTTGGCCCCTAATTTATTTGAAAAATATAATCGTGGCAAAGATTCTGTTTTCCACGCACAAGGTTTAGGTTTAGGTTTGTATGTATGTAAAATTGTTGTTGCCCAGCACAATGGCAAAATTTGGGCAGAAAGTGATGGAGAAGGCAAAGGTTCGCGCTTTATCTTTACCATTCCTATTCATAACAACCTCAAAGCTACTACATTGCTTGATTTAGCAAATGAACCAGGTTTAAAGTAAGTTATCAGGAGTAAGGTTATAAAATTTTCATAATGCATGAAGTTGCATTGTCAAAGGGAATTTTTGGCACTCTTTTTTTAAATTGTTGAAATTTTTCTGCAAACTGCTACAGTAATATATAGTAGTGGACTTTCGTATACCTAAGCAAAAGCAATATAATGAACAGTTTTCAACCGAAGAGATTTTCAATAACAGAGGTTCGCAAAATACATCCAAAGGCTGGAATGAAGTGGAGCGAAGAGGAAGATATAGTGTTACAGAAAAAATACAAAGTATTCCAGAGTAACCCAGCACTTAATTTTGATGATTTTATTTTCAACCAATCCGCAGAGTCAGGCAGAACAGTATGGGCCTTAAAGACGAGGTTAGCCAAATATTTTTCTGATGTGCCTGGCTGGGATTACGAACAACAGAATGAAAGAGATGAGGAGTTGAACAAACAAGTCTCTGGCGTTTTTACCTTAGAGCGCGATCAACTTTTGTTAACTGAATACAAAAAATACTTAGAGTTTAAACGCGAGACTTTTATCCATTTTACTAACCGACTCTCAGTTGCACTAGGGCAGGCGCCAACAAAAATAGTTCGTTATCGGCTAGCTCAGTTAGTAGAAGTCGTAGTTAAATACACCAAGGCAGATGTTAGCCCATTTAACAGCCGGAGCCAGCCACAAGCAGAAAAACCTATTCCAAGTATTGATCTAGCAGGCAATCCAAAGTTTAGGCAGGCGCTAGAGTTACTAGAAAAAACAAACAATAACATATTTTTAACGGGTGAGGCAGGCACAGGTAAGTCTACTTTGCTGCAATACTTTCGCAGAACCACAAGTAAGAATGTAGTGGTGCTCGCACCCACTGGGGTAGCAGCTTTGAACGTGGAAGGTCAAACTGTTCATTCTTTTTGTGGCTTTGGACCAGATATAACTCTGCAAAAAGTAAAACGTTTAGTGCCATATTCGCCTAAGCGAGCACTGCTGCAAAAATTAGATACCATTATCATCGATGAAATCTCGATGGTGCGAGCAGATTTGCTGGATTGTGTGGATAAGTTTTTGCGATTAAATGGCAAAAATTTTGAAGCACCCTTTGGCGGTATCCAAATGGTATTTGTTGGCGACCTGTACCAGTTACCACCAGTAGAAAAAGATTTTGTGGCAGGGGACAGCGTTACTACTTTGTACAATAGCCCCTATTTTTTTGATGCTAAAGCTTTTGGCACCACCCCATTTACCTACATGCAACTAGATCACATTTACCGTCAGCAAGACCTGTTATTTATAGAAGTTTTAAACGCAGTCCGCAATAACGCGGCAAGCCAGGCGCATTTAGAAACCCTAAACCAGCGGGCACAAACAGAAAACCAAAAATTTACGTTTCAAAAATTTGCTATTTATCTTACTCCTACGAACGCAAGAGCAAAGCAGGTAAACAATTTTTTTCTTGAACGGCTTTCTACGACCATGCAAACCTACCAAGGCACTGCTTTTGGCACATTTGAAGAGAAGGAACTGCCTACGGATTTAGATTTGCAAGTAAAAGTGGGTGCCCAAGTAATGATGCTCAACAACGACCAACGCAAGCGTTGGGTAAATGGCACTATGGGTAGAATTGTTGGCACAAAAAATGTGCCACTTGCGCCAGTGGAATTTAGCGCAGACGAAGAAGAGTTTCAAGATGACTTTCCTACAGTGAGTGAGGAGGATCAGGGCCCGCCCAGCACCAGCGAAGCAATAGTAGTAGAACTAGAAACCGGAGAAACACTTTACGTAACCCCACACACGTGGGAAATGTATCAGTTTACCTTAGACAAACAAACTCAAAAAATAGATAGCAAAGTTACTGGCACGTTTACGCAGTATCCATTTAAACTCGCTTGGGCGGTCACCATTCACAAAGCTCAAGGCAAAACATTTGATAAAGTGTATATAGATTTATCAACAGGTACTTTTGCCCATGGTCAGCTGTATGTTGCACTTTCCCGTTGTCGTACCTTACAAGGTATTTATCTTAAGCGGCCCATTGTTCAAGAAGATATCATCCTTGACCCCCGTATCGCTACATTCCTCAACCAATTTAAAATACAGCAGTAAAAACATTTCCCCCAAAGTATACATGAAAGAATTCGCCGGGGAACTTAAAGCAATGGCAGAAGAAGCCTTTGCTATAGGTGGTTTTATCCAAGAGGATGGGGTCTAGTCACTAGCAAGGTTATTGCTAAAGCAGCCACCACAGAAAAGGCGATTGAGTTGAATGGCTGAAGAGACAGCAAAAGTCAGTTGAAAAATACGATTTCCTAGCAGAGGTGTTAGGTAATATCTCTTTACAAAGCCCATGGTATACTATAAGAGTAGTGTTTATGCAAGATGAAATAAAAAAAATACTAGAAATTGCGTGCAATGCGCCATCTGGGGATAACCATCAGCCGTGGCGTTTTGAAGTAAAGAGCAATACTATTGATATACATAACTTACCCGAGCGTGATCCTATTGTGTATAACTATAGGCAGCAAGGTTCTATTATTGCTCACGGGTGCTTAATCGAAACACTTAGTATTGCTGCAAGTCATTTTGGATACAGTGCGGAAGTGCTGTCCTTTCCAGATACTACAAGGCCAGATTTTACTGCTCGGGTTACCTTGGAAAAATCAACTGTAGAGGAGTCTGCCTTATTTAAATCTATTACAACCAGAGCAACTAACAGAAACCTCTATAAAGACCGCTCGCTTACAGGTATAGAACGAGACGCTCTCATAAAAGCCCTGCAGGACTTACCAGAAGTAAGGTTGGTACTGCAAGAAAACCTTCCAGTAAAGCGGGCAATTGGTGGCCTCGTAAGTATTAACGAGCAAATATTGCTTGAAGCACCCATTCTCCATCACACGTTTTTTAAGCACATTCTTTGGACAGAACAGGAAGAAAAGAAAAATAAACAAGGTCTATATTTTAAAACCCTTGGGCTCAAAGGTCCGCAAATAATTGCTTTTAAACTCTTCCGTTTTTGGCCAGTGCTCAAACTGTTAAACAAAGTGGGTATTTCTAAGTTTGTCGCGTCTGAGAATGCAAAAGTATGGGGATCTGGCTCTGCTCATGGCGCTTTAGTTGTAGATAATAATGACCCGGCAACACTTTTACACGCAGGCAGAGCAATGCAGCGTATATGGCTTACTGTTACAGATTTAGGTTTGCATATGCAGCCGCTCGCAGGTATTTTATTTTTGGCAAGAAGATTGCAAGCGGGAGAAACCAGTGGTTTTAGCCAAGAACAACAGAGATTAATTTTGGAAACCTTTGCTAAGCTAAAACAAGAATTTGGTATTACCCAAGGTATACCTGCAATGTTTTTTAGAGTGGGGGATGGGGGAGAGCCTGCAGCGCGTAGTAGTAGATTGGCCCCTCAAATACGTTTTGCCAATTAATGCAGAACCAAGATGAAAACTTTTTATTCTCATGTAAACTTAAATACCAACAAGCAATTTGAACTCATAGACATTACCGCACATGTGGAGCATGCAGTAGCAAGTTCTGGTGTGAGCAATGGATCTGTTGTAATTTTTAATCCACATACAACTGCAAGTGTGAGGCTAAACCATAACGAGCCACTGCTGATGCAGGATATTTTAAAAGCACTCTACCGACTTGCTCCTGTTGATGTGAATTATAGTCACGACTTATTTGAACTTCGCCAGAAGGTAGCCCCTAATGAGCGCTCAAATGGTCATGCACACGTTAAATCATTCTTTTTTGGCTCCTCGGAAACGCTAATTATACAAAACGGTAGTTTACTTATGGGCGAAAAACAGAGTATATTTTTTGTAGAATTTGATGGTGGAAGACACAGAGATATACACATACAAGTAATGGGCGAATAGCCCATTTTTGTTACGTCAGCATGGTATACTTAGACTATGCGATTACGAAATTTTTTTGTTTTCCTATTCGGATTTTTATTAATCATTGGCGGTATGGCTGGCTTCTGGCTTTGGCAGTATCGAATAGAGGTGCGTAATGAGCGTGCCCGAAGAGCAGAAGAAGCTCGTCTCAAAAAAGTAGATGAATACAAGCTAACATTTATCGAAGGCTGGACTTTACAAGACTACGGTGTGTATTTAGAAAAACAAGGTGTTGTAGATCAAAAAGATTTTGCAAAAGCTCTTACAACCTATAATACAAAAGCATATCAATTTTTAACCTCAATACCTAAAGGTTTTGGACTTGAAGGTTTTTTATTCCCCGACACATACCGAATTGCTAAGCCTGCAAGCACTGATGAGCTGCTCAGTAAAATGTTGGAAAATTTTTATCGTAGAGTCTTACAAGTGGGTGTGAATCCTGAAACTGAAAATTTTATTATTCCAAGTTATGAAAATATAGAATTGCAATCTGGAAAAAAAGGAGTTACGCTATATCAAGCAGTAACACTTGCGTCTATTGTGGAAAAAGAAACAGGTAGAGATTTAAGCACTGGTACAGACGATCAAAAGAATAGATTATTAGCAGAGCGTAAAACAATTGCCGGAATTTTTTATAATAGATTGCAACAAGGCAAACCTTTAGAAAGTGATGCAACAATTAACTTTATCACCGGAAAAAATGTACCTGCAGCAGCAGCCTCGGATTTAAAAATTAACTCACCCTATAATACCTACCTGTATCCAGGGTTGCCTGCTGGCCCTATTTGCAACCCTTCTGCTTCTAGTCTGGAGGCAGTCTTTAATCCAATTAAGACAGAGTATTTGTATTTCTTGCATCGTCAGCCTTCTGGTGATGTAGTCTATAGTAAAACCTTTGATGAACACATTGCTAATAAGCGTCGGTTTCTGCGCTAGTGTTTACTTGCTAGTTAAACCTTATGCCAACATCTAAATCAAAATCTGAACCACAAAATATACCAGTAGAAAAAAAATCTTCCAGCCGGGCAAAAATTAATAGAGCGATTCGAGATAGCGCATTTGACGAAGTTTTCATGCCAGATCAACGTGCTTTTCCTGCCTCAGAAAAACCTCAAAATAAAAAAGCTGGAAAAAATCAGCCCTTGCGTGTATTTGCCTATTGTATGCTCTTGCTCGCTTTGAGTGTTCTTGTCTATTGTGCTTGGCGTATTGGTTCAGGGCCTACCACTATTGCTCAAGCGCCACGCTTACAAGAACAAACAGCGGCAGAGTCAGGCAAAACTAACACGGCTGGTGAAGCGACAACTACAGAAAGCTCTTTAGGCTCTGAAACTGCTGATGCAACAACAAAAATCGCTAGTTCAAGCCCTGTGACAACAACCCCCTCATCGCTCCATAAAGGCGGTTTAAACTTGGTATTAGTTGCTCACGGGTTTGACTCGCAAAGCGGTTTTCAAAACAGTATAAATGGCTTGCTTGTGGAGTTAAAGAAAATTACTCCATGGGACACCTACAGCTTATTAAATGTCTATAGTGTATATACAACAGATAGCAGTTTTTGCAGTCTAGATTCTAATCAAAAAAATCCAATGTTTACCTGCAACGACAGCTTAAATGACTTACTGGTTCCGCTTCATTTACCACAATATAAAGCAGCTGTCATTACACGTACACAAACGGATAGCTGGGCAAACCTTTCTCATAATGAGAACTCTTTATTAGCTCTGAGTCTCGGTAGTGAGCCTGCGCCTACTACAGAACACGCGCAAGTCTTTGCTTACTTACTTGGCCGTAGTTTAGGTTTAGCTAATGAAGAAGCTCCTCCAAAGTTTAAATCCTACTATCCAAAGTCAGGAGCCTATTTGGCTAAGGTATTGCAGTATTGTTATTCGGGTATGGACTTTGGGCAATACACAGATCCGGAATTTTTTAAAAAATACCCAGACTGGAAAGTGTGCTTAACACCAACAAAAACTACAAAGTAATAAAAAAACTCCCCCGATGCATCGGAGGAGTTTTTTAAAACTCTATTCTAGAATGCTGCCCACAAAGTTTTTATAGCCATTTAAAAAACTCTGTATTTCAGTAGGGTTTTTCCCCGCAAGCTGCAGGCTTCCAACTTGGAGAACTGTTCCTTGCCCACACGCAATAGAGCCATCTGCAAGCACAGTGCCAGGCGTTGATTCCGTAGTTTCTGTGAGAGCGCTACAAGATAATATTTTAAGCGTTTGGTTTTGCCAGGTGGTCCAAATACCAGGCCAGGGATAAAAAGCCC
>OBEQ012896843.1_pt1 | contig 58866 bp, 47 predicted proteins | sample 1670901 | NCBI WGS metagenome assembly OBEQ01 (sample SAMEA104232315, study PRJEB22302) | groundwater metagenome | biome: forest; feature: aquifer; material: groundwater | place: USA | collected 2011-08-07 | depth 5.4 m
AGGGAGATTTGGCATTCTGTTTAGTAGAGAGAAGGTCAATAAGGAAGAAATATTGAAAACACCGAACCTTTCCCTACTTCACTTTGGACCAAAACTTTTCCCTGATGAGCCTGCACAATATGTTTAACGATGGATAATCCCAACCCCGTTCCTCCCAATTCCCGGGACCGGCCTTTATCCACCCGATAGAACCGTTCAAAAATCCGTGGGATGTGTTCTGGCTCAATACCAATACCGGTATCCTTAAAATCAATCCGAGAAAAACCATTCTCTTGATAAGCACTGATCGTAATGACTCCGCCGGCAGGAGTAAACTTGATGGCATTATCCAAAAGATTCAAGAACGCCTGTTCCATCCGACTTCGATCCAGTGAAACCGCTGGAAAATTTTGGGATACATCTAAAATGATTTTATACTGGCTCGTATCCCATCTTTCTTTGGCCAGATTGACAACTGATTCAAGGACCGCGGCAATTTGAACCTTTGCAAAATCCAGTTTGACTTCTTTCGATTCAATCGCCGAAAGACTCAACAGATCACCCACCAGTTCTTCCAGCCGCTGGGTATGTTTGGCGATAATGTCTAAAAATTTTTGGGCCTTCTGTTCATTATGAATGGCACCGTCTTTTAATGTTTCCACAAAACCTTTGATCGTTGTCAAAGGGGTTTTGAGCTCGTGCGAGGCATTGGCCACAAATTCTGATCTGAGCTTAGCTAATTTCTTTAATTCCGAGATATCGTGAAAAACTGATACAACCGCCGAGAGCACCCCACGATCGGTGAAGACACAAGAAACCTGCATACTAAAGTGACTTTCCGAGGGAGCAATAATCATGATTTCTTTTTTCAAAGATTTTTTTTGGGTGATCGCCTCTTTCAATAGCGAGTTGATTTCTTCATTACGGATCACCTCCCAATAGTGTCTTCCGACAGTATCTTTGGAACGTAGATCCAGCATTTCATAAACCGGCCAATTGAGCAGAACGATGCGTTCATCTTTGTCGATCACCAAAACTCCTTCGACCATACTCGAGAGAATAGCCTTCAGTTCGTTTTGGTCCTGCAGGATTTCGGAAATTTTATTTTGTAATTCCCCCGACATATGGTTTAAATGATCGGCCAGATCTCCTAATTCATCTTTGCGGCTCATCGATAAACGGCTTTTAAAATCTCCTTGAATGATTTTCTGTGCGGCCTTTTTGATCTGTCGGATAGGTTTCAAGAAAATTCTTCCGACAACCAGACTTAAAAATAAGGCCAGAAAAACACCCAACTCTAAAAAAGAAATATATTGAGGGAAAGAAATCCGAAAGAGAATTCCAAAGACAAGGAACGAAAAGAAAATCACAATAAGATTCGTCAAAAATAATCTGACGAGGATTTTATTCATGATCCTCCATATCTTTGAAGCGATATCCAATGCCTCGGACGGTTTCAATCCAATCAGCGGCTAACCCCAGTTTCTTACGTAGCCCCCGGATGTGAACATCAACGGCACGGTCCACAATAAACTTGCCGTCCTTCCAGACCCGATCCATTATTTGATCCCTGGTAAAAACCCGTCCAGGATGACGGGAAAGAAACTCGAGGATATTAAATTCGATCGTGGTCAGATCAATGGTGTTAGCAGAGTGCATGACTTTGTGTTTAGGAAGGTTAATTTTTAATGCCCCAAATTCTCTGACTTCATCACTGATTGGTTTGCCCAATAACCGGCGCAGCAACGCCTTGATCCTGGCGAGAAGTACCTTAGGGCTGAATGGTTTGGTGACGTAATCATCGGCGCCCAACTGCAAACCCACGACGACATCCGCTTCTTCACTTTTTGCGGTCAAAATAATAATAGGGATATTTTTTGTCTTGGGATCCTGTTTGATCAAACGACAGATCTCCAACCCATCGATGCCCGGCAACATGAGATCCAGCAGGATCAAATCAGGGGATTCTTTATCCAAAAATTCCAGCGCCTCCTCCCCGTTGGCGGCAGCACGAACCTCATAGCCTTCGCGTTCTAAATTATATTGCACCAGCTCAATAATATCTTTTTCATCTTCAACAATTAATATTCTTGCTTTTCCCATCGCCTAACTCCTTTACAAAAAGTCTTAAATAATCACCCGGCGCTTAGCGGCTTCAACTATTTTATATTATATGATAAATAGAAATCTCCACGATCAATTTTATTCAAGATAAAAATTCCCCTGATCCATGGAGCATGCAATTGAAATCCAATTGTATTTTTTATCCAAATTTTCCGGTTAAATAGGCCTCGGTCCTTTTATCTTTGGGGACAGTAAACATCTTTTCAGTATTATCGAATTCGATCAGTTCGCCTAGCAATAAAAAGGCGGTATAATCCGAAACCCGGGCAGCCTGCTGCATGTTGTGCGTCACGATCACTATCGTGTAATCGCTTTTCAGCTCGGAAATTAACTCCTCAATACGGGAAGTGGCAATCGGATCAATGGCTGAGCAGGGTTCATCCATCAAAATGATCTCGGGCCCGACGGCAAGCGCCCGGGCAATGCAAAGTCTCTGCTGTTGACCGCCGGATAAAGCCAAAGCGGATTTTCCCAGATGATCTTTGACCTCCTCCCACAAGGCGGCCCGCCTTAAACTTTTCTCGACGATTTTACTCAGCATCTCTTTATCTTTCACTCCGATAATCCGTAAGCCGTAAGCCACATTGTCATAAATCGATTTAGGGAAAGGCGTTGATTTCTGAAAGACCATTCCCACCTTTCTTCGCAATTCCACGGTATCCACATCTTTTTCATAAATATTTTTTCCGTCGATTGTAATTTCTCCCTCGACACGAGCGGAGGGGATCAGATCATTCATCCGGTTGAAAATTCTTAAGAGGGTCGATTTGCCGCAGCCGGAGGGGCCGATCATGGCCGTTACTTTTTGGCCCTTTATTTCCAGGGAGATGTCTTTCAAGGCCTGGTGTTTTCCGTAGTAGAAATTTAAATTCTTAACCAGGATTTTTTTCTCGAAAGGATTTTGTGCTTGCGGGGATTCTATCTTTTGTATGTTCATAGAGATTTTTTCTAGCGGCCCTACGCCCCAGATAATCCCAACGGATTGTCTGGGATTAGTCCCGTTAAATCTTTCAGATTTCATGGGAGGCCCCTGCTGCTTTGCTGCGCTTATTTTATCAACTTCGACTTTCATTTTTTAGGTGAAAAAAGTTTATTTTGCCTGCTCACAAAATAAGCGGCCACCAGATTAATCATAAAAATAAGCCCGATCAAAATGAGCGCCCCGGCCCACGCTTGACGATGCCAGTCGGCAAAAGGAGAAATCGCGTACGCAAAAATCTGCAGAGGAAGAGCGGCAATCGGCTCCATCAACGAGGAATGCCAGAATTTATTTCCAAACGCCGTAAAAAGAAGCGGGGCGGTTTCTCCGGCCACTCTCGCCAGTGACACCATGATCCCCGTCACAATCCCACCTAAAGAAGAGGGAATAACAATATCCAAAATAACCTTCCATTTGGGAGCGCCAAGTGCCAGGCCAGCCTCGCGCAGAGCCGAGGGAACCATCCGCACAAATCCTTCGGTTGTGCGAGTAATCATCGGGATCATCATAATACCCAGCGCCATTCCTCCGGAGAAGGCGGAAAAACTTTTAAAAGGCAAAACAAAAACAGTGTAGGCAAAAATGCCAAAAACAATGGAGGGAATCCCGTTCATCACATCGATGGTGAAACGGATGATCTGGGCAAAACGGTCGTTAGCATATTCACTGAGATAAATGCCGGTTGCCAGCCCCACCGGAACTCCGATGGTAACAGCCAACCCCAAAAGAATCAAAGTTCCGACAATGGCATTCGCCATGCCTCCGCCCGTTTCTCCAACGGGTTTCGGCAGATGCGTCATAAAATCCCAATTGATTGAAGAACAACCCTGAGAGATCAAATGAAAAAGGATATTGAACAAAAAGCATAAAACCGCCAACGCACATAACGACAAAAAATAAATCGCGAATTGATCAATGAGAAAACGTTGCAGACGAGTCTTCTTAAATGAGGCAAAAATACACTCCTTAACAATGTGTTCATCCCAGATCATTGGTTGTTTAAGAGCATCGGAAATCATTTCACATTCCTGCCTTAAGAGTAAGCTTTCATCCCCGTGGATTGTTTGGCGCTGACCGACCAGATCAAAAGCCTTGCCAGGATATTCACCATAATCGATACGAGAAATAAAACCAACCCAATCTCAATCAACGCGGATAAATAGATATTGGAGGCGGCTTCTGCAAATTCATTGGCAATCACACTAGCCAATGTATAACCGGGGGAAAATAACGAAGCGGAGATCGTCACATTATTCCCGATAATCATCGTCACGGCCATTGTTTCACCGATGGCCCGGCCTAAAGCTAATATGATTCCCCCCATAATTCCCGGTTTGCCGTAATTTAAGATAACGGTTGATACCGCTTCCCAGCGGGTCGCTCCGACGGCATAGGCCGCTTCCTTATAAACGCTGGGAACAGCCAGAATCACTTCCCGCGACACGGAAATGATAAAAGGCACAATCATAATCGATAAGATAACGCCGGCTGAAAGCATTCCTACACCGTAATTGGGGCCATGGAAAAATGGGAGAAATCCCAGATATTTTCCCAAAAAAGGTTGCACCTGAGACCTCATCAGCGGAACCAAGACAAAAATTCCCCACAGACCATAAATAACACTGGGAATCGCGGCCAAAAGATCAACCAGGGAAGACACAATTTTACAAACGCCTTGAGCTGCGTATTCTGCAAGATAGATGGCAGTTCCCACGCCGATCGGAATAGCGATAAGAAGTGCGATCAACGACGATACCAAGGTACCATAAATAAAGGGAAGCGCACCAAAATTTTCAAACACCGGATCCCATGTCCTGGTAAAAAGAAATACCATACCGAATTTTTTAATCGAAAGCAACGAAGAAACGGTCAGCTTTAAAAAGATTCCACCCATAATCAAGAGGATGAGACAGGGAAAAATGACCAGAACTCGTCGGAATAAAATGTCGCTTGTGTCTTTTCGTTTCATGGATAGGAATTTTTTAAGAAGACTAAAAAACGCGGGCGGCCCCGCCTCGATAACTTATCGATAAAGGCGGGGCCGCCCATCGGCCATTTCAATTCAACTAATACTTCACCTCAAGCAATTTACCCTCGATCATTTTAACCACCTCTGGCGGAAGCGGCGCGTACAAAATATCCGCGGTATACTTTTGTCCGTCGTGAATGGCCCATTGGATGAATTCGACAATGGCTTTACCTTTCACGGAATTGTCCATATTTTTATAAATCAATAACCACGTAAAACCACTGATCGGATAAGCCGCAGGATTAGGGCTATTCACAATCGACACTCGAAAGTCCTCCGGAATAGCAACCCGGTCGGCTGCCTTCGAAGTACTCTCTAAAGTTGGCTCAATAAATTTCCCAGACTTGTTCTCTAGATAGGCGTATGCCAAATCATTTTTGATGGCGTAGGAAAGTTCCACATAACCGATACTCCCTTCAGTCTGTTTCACAAAACCCGCCACTCCTTCGTTCCCTTTGCCGCCTAAGCCGATCGGCCAATTGACGGAGGTAGCTTTGCCGACTTTCGATTTCCATTCACCGCTGACCGAACTTAAATAATCGGTAAAAATAAATGAGGTTCCGCTTCCGTCGGAGCGGTGCACCACCACAATATCTTGAGCCGGAAGTTTCACTCCGGCATTTAACGAAGCAATCCGAACATCATCCCATTTCGTGATCTTCCCAAGGAATATATTCGCCAAGATATCACCGCTTAATTTTAATCCCTTCTCAATCCCGGGAAGATTGTACGTCACCGCCACCGCACCCATCACCATTGGGATATGAAAAATCCGTCCCGGTGCTTCGGCGAGTTGGTCGGCGGTCATCGGACCATCGCTTGCCCCGAAGTCAACGGTCTTGGCGGTGATTTGTTTGATCCCACCGCCCGAGCCAATCGATTGATAATTGAAATGCCTCTCGGGATGAACGCTTGAGTACACATCGAACCATTTTGAATAGATCGGATAAGGAAATGTGGCACCGGCGCCATTGATTAAGACAGGCGTAGCGTAAGCTACCCCCACGATGGTCATCGCCATAATAAAAGTTATTATTTTCTTTTGCATTAAGTGCTCCTTCGTTAATTTTTTGCCTTTGGTTTCAATTATACTTTATTTTTGAATTTTTCCATCATTAAAGTGGCCTGTTTAGAATTTGAAATTCAAATCTGTCTGCAAGCGACTCTCTGGAGCTTTAGTTGCTTTGATTCTTTCTGTACGGTAATAATTGATCTTAAAAGACACATTCTTAGCTAAGCCAATTTCTAAAATATTTTTGTATCCTTTAACATCAGTTGCGCCACCATAAAAATCTGAATCAGGAAACGTATCAGGAAAAGAATCTGCACCAATATATCGATACATACCTGTAATTTTCCATGCCCCTCGACTATTAACTTTTGAATTCCCCATATATCCACCAAGCATCCAAGCAATATTTTTATTACTTGGATCTGGATTATCTGCATAGGAACCAAAAATACCTATTTGTGGTATATATATGGGAAACTTTTCCCCGAAAGGATCATTGTATCCGAGTTCAGCACCAACAATAGCAGTGTTATAATGAGAAACATATTGTCCTGCGGAAGTCGTATTGGTTGCTGGACTTGAACGATTGGCGAGGGGTGTTTTTAAAATATTATCCATGCCATTAAACATACCGGCCAATTTATAATACATCTTCTCCCTAATATCACCTTCAATACCACCTTGAGCGACATACATAAAAGGATCTGCTTGATTCGTGGATATATCAGCCAATTCAAAAGCAGTCAATGTTAGAAATAATTTGGCCGCATCACTTAGCTTATGACTCATTTGAATCGCACCACCCTCCGGTGTAATATCCACATCCCACAGAAATTCAAATGGCTCCCAAATAGGATTCTTCATTTTGCCACCAGTTAATTTCAAACGATCATTGGGCTTATACTCTGCGTAGGCATAGTTTAAGACAGTCCCGACCTGTGAAAAGGTATTTTGGAAAGACTGATTATTTCCTCGCGGTTTCCCTTCATCAGTGGCGATACCAATACCGACCTTCACTTTATCATTGACATTTGTATCGAGACCTAAACGCATTCTTATCCTACCTCTACTCACATCCCTTTCATTATCATCTTCAGTCTTTGTATGTTTAGTATCGTATCGTAGTCTAAAATCTCCACTCAGCTTTATGTCCTGAACCCATTGGGGGATGTCTGTTTTATTGTTTGCTTCCCTCAATGTCTTTTCATCAGAAACGATCTCACCTTTGATCTGCTCGGCCTCTTTCTCGTTGAGAATACCTTTATCCACCAACTTCTTGATCAAGGCATCCACCTGGGTCGTTGCCGATGCAAAGCTGTTTTGACTTAAACAAAATAAATAAATCACGATAAAACCTAAAACACCCAACTTTCTCATAGACCTTCCTCCTTTTTTTAACACGATCTTCTTAACCAACGGACATCCCGTTCTATTTGCTTTAAATACTCAATGATGATTTCTTTATTTGTTTCTTTCTCTTCGATCATCTCAATTGTGCTAAACAACGTCCGAATTTGAGCGCGAAGTAAACTCACCACGAGATCTTCATTTTTGATGCGTTCGCTCTGAGTAGGGATGGCACTCCTCCTTTCTAACTGACTTCTCTAAGAAATAGAAGAGCTATTGATGCGAAGGTCAGCAAAATCGTTTATTTATAGCTTCTACAAATTAATAATACATAAAGGTTTTGTTAATTTTCGGTTAAATCAACACAATCTCAATGGATAGATAGAAGACGAGATAAAAATTCTTTATAGGAGACATTTTAACGACGAGTATTAACTGCAGATATAGAAGAGGTTAAATTTAGATTAAGAAGTATAACTATCGGTTTCACCGATGAATATTCTTAAAAGCATTCCTTCCTGGGGAAGTTTCATCGTTGATCTCTTTATCATTCTCCAGCTAAATGAATCTCGGTTATTTTCCCATTTTCAATAGTCGCTCCAATAACTTCTCTTTTTGTCATCCACACTGCCGGAACAATGACATATTTTCCTGGAGCTAATTCAACAACCTCCGGATATTTATCCGTACTCGACCAACTATTTTTTACCCACATAATCTTTTTCCCCTCGGGAGTAAAAATCGTATAAGGCAAATGCGGATAGCGATGAACATCGGCATCATTGACATCTGTCGTCTCTGTATAAACTTTTAAATACCCGTGAGGTTCAGGAATCTTGGGCCCCACTTCTTTATTCACATCCTGCCGCGTATAACTCTTTGTGGTGCTCGCACAGCCGACGATACTTACCAATCCAAAAACTATACTCAGTATCATTATTTTTCTCATTTCTCACTCCTCCTTTAATAGGTTTATCTTTTATTGTTTATGCGGAGTTCATATCTAAATTCCAATACACAATCTTACAAATCACAAACAATACACAAACCACAATAACCAAACCCTTCCCGGTTTGTTCATTGTTTATTGGAAATTTAACGGCTGCGCTCCGGCAATTAATAATTGATAAAAATATAGACGGTAATTCATCTCCGACTTTAGTTTTTCTTGGGCAGCTTGATTGAAAGATGATTCTGCATCGCGGAATTCACTAAACGTTCCCTGCTTCTGACGATAGCGGTCAATTGCCAGCCGGTAAGCTTCCGTCGTCAATCCGTATTGTTTTTCCAAAGCTTCGTCGGTTCCTCTGGCCTGTTCCCATTGCGCGTAAACGCTGGTTACTTCTTGTTGAATCCGGTTCTTCCATTCCTCAACTTTGGCCTGAGTTTGGATTTCACGTTCCTTAGCTTTCCAGACTTCTCCTTCAGTCCGCAATCCATCAAAGAAAGGAACTTTAACGCCAATGCCCGCCGACCAATCTCGTTTTCTGGCCAGATTAACATCCTCAAGAAATGCCGAACTGCCCACAGCCACAAGCTGAGGAGAATGTTGCGACGATGCGGCCTTGCGTGCCGCTTGGGCAGACTGATAACGCTTTTGAGCTGCCTTTAACTCAGGACGTTCCTTAAGAGCATGGTCAAGTATGTTCGGCAAAGGATCAACATCCGGAATTATCGTCCACGGATATTTGCACACAAAAGGCTCCATGCCCGGCTCTCCTATAAGTTCCTTGAGCTGCTCTATCGATTGCGTTAACATTCCCCGGGCATTGGCCTGAAGAGAATGAGTCTGCTCTAACGAAGCCTTGGCCAAGTTAAGCTCTAGCGGGGAATTTAAACCGGACTTAACATATTTTTCTATCTCCTGAATCAAGACAGCTTGACGATTTTCTCTCTCTTGAAATTCTCTATTGAGTTCAGTGAAAAATACGCAACCCACATAGCCCCGAACAACCGCAAGTTTCATTTCAGCCAAACTCTGCAAGAAGTCCTCTTCCTGGGCTGCCGCTTCTTCTTTCGCTGCTTTCACCTTATAACCCGTCTGGCCGAAATCATAAATGAGCCAAGAGCTATCAAGTCCTGCGCCGTATCCTTTACGATAAGGGGAATTAACCATCCCTGTAATACCGATGGCCGAGGAAGAACCACCCAGCCCAAAACTATCCATCACGGATAAATTCAAGCGCGGCCAAAATGGCGATTGAGCCACCTGGACATCGGCTTGGGCTTCTTCTTTTTTGGCATTGGCGATGATGACTTTAGGATTTTGATTGAGCGCTTTTTCCATCGCCTCTTGTAGTGTTAAAACTTTTTTTTGTGCAGATGGAGGAACATCTTCAGCCAAGGCGATCCTTGAAACCGAAGAGAGAATAAAAAGGACCAGAATGGTTTTTACTAAAGATTGCTTGGATTTAAAGAACTTTACTTTTTCAACGATGACATAAAGTAAAGGTAAAATGATCAACGTTAAAATCGCGGAAACCGAAAGTCCTCCAACGACGGCGCGGCCTAAAGGAACATTCGCCTCTGCACCGTGCCCCAACCCAATAGCCATTGGAAGCAAACTAAAAAGAGCTGCACACGTCGTCATAAGAATTGGACGCAATCGGATTCCGGCCGCATTAATCACGGCTTGTTCTGCGCTCTGACCCTCACCTTTTAAACGGTTCGTAAACTCAATGAGCAGAATCCCATTTAAAACAGCAATCCCCACCATGAAAATGACCCCGATAAAGGATTGAACATTGAGCGTTGTTTTGGTTAACCACAATGTCAACAGAACTCCGATCAACCCCATCGGAACGGCAATGAGAATTAATAAGGGATCGCGGAATGAGCGGAACTGTCCGACCAAGACGAGGTAAACTAAAATGACGGCCAAAATCAGACCGCTGCCGAGATTCTGAAATGATTCCTGCATCGATTGAACTTCTCCGCGTTCATTGACGCGATATCCTTCGGGTAATTTAATATCTTTAATGCGTTGACTAATTTCGGAAGCGACCGACCCCACATCCCGGCCGCTGGTATTGACAAAAACGTTCATCACTCTTTGAATATTTCTATGCCGGATTTCCGACGGTGCCGAAGTTTCTTTAAATTTGGCAATTTCTTTTAAAAGGACAATCTGTTTCTGGTTTTTCCCCGTCAAGGGAAGATTTTCCAGCGTCTCTATGCTTTTAATCAATTCCTCGGGATACTGCGCCCCGAGGAAATAATGATTGCCATTTTTAGGATCAATCCAAAATGAAGCCTTAAAATTGATACTAGAATTAAGAGCCGTCACAATATTTTTGACGACTTCTTCGACAGTCATTCGCTTTGTGGCAATCACGGCACGGTCTAATTCAATTTCAATTTGCGGATAATCAAGATGCTCCTGAATCCTGACATCAACCGCTCCTTTGACATCTTTTGCTCGCTTAACAATTTCCTCAGCAATCGGCATCGAAGTCTTTAAGTCCTTGCCTTCGACTTGAATATTAATAGGTGAACTAAGCCCCATATTAAGAGCAGCGGTAATGAGTCCTCCCGTATTAATCGCAATCTGGATATCGGGATATTCACGTTTAAATAATTCCCGAATTTTTGTTGCATATTCTTCCGTTGAGAATTTTCTTTTAGGCGATAACTCCAGTTCAACAAAGGCATCTCCCGGGCCTGAATTGGGCGTGTAGGCCGCTGGCCAGTCATATAAAACGCCAATATTCGTGATCATCGTGTCGATTGTTTTGGCGTCGATCAGGTCATTGAGACTCTGCTCTACCTTTTTCATAGTCTCCTCGGTCTTTTCAATGCGAGTTCCCGTCGGAAGATGTAAATAAAGGGTTAGATAACCGACATCTGATCGAGGGAAAAGCTCTTTGCCGATAAATGGATAAAGAAAGAGGCTGGCACAAAAAAGTGCAATGACCATCCCTATGACCAGCCCTTTCATTTTCATTAACGAAGAAAGAAATTTTTGATAACGATGGGCAAACTGATTGAATTTTCCTTCCTGTCCTTTTTCTGATGACTTTTCACCATGCTTTTTCGAAATAAATCTCACACAATATAATGGGATGATCGTCATGGAAACCACATACGAGGCCAAGACGGAAAAAGCCACACTTTTCGCTAAAGGCGTAAACAAAAACTTGCCGATTCCAGTAAGAAAAATGATGGGAATAAACACAATGACAATACAGACCGTCCCTGCCAGAACAGGCATCGCCACTTCGCCTGTGGCATCCAAAACAGCCTGCCGAATGGATTTTCCCATTTCAAAATGGCGAATAGAATTTTCAAGCACAACCACCGAGTTATCAATGAGTATCCCGACGGCTAAAGCCAACCCTCCTAGCGTCATGGCATTGACCGTTTCTCCTGTGGCATAAAGAGCGATAAAACATGTCAGAATGGAGAGTGGAATGGAAAGAAAAACGGCAAAAGAAGCCCGCCAGCTTCCTAAAAAAATCAAGACAACCAAAGAAGCCAGAACACCTCCCAATCCAACCTCACTATAAATACTTTTGATCGACTGACGGACAAACTGAGATTGATCGGCGACAATTTTCAAACTCATGCCCTTGGGCAACCGCTCCAACAGGGATTTGATGGCAGACCTCATGCTGTCAATGATTTGAATCGTATTGGCGCCCGGTTGTCTATATATAGGAATATAGACCTGCCGTTTGCCTCCTATATGAACAACGTTTGTTTGAATTTGATGGCTGTCTTCTACTTTTCCCACATCTCCAATCGTGATTGGGACACCATTCTCTCCCCGGATTAAAAATTGATTCATGGTGTCTACTTTTTCAGGCAGAGCATTCGTAATAATTTGGTAATCTTTGTCTCCAAACTTTGCGTTTCCTGTAGGGATCATGACATTCGACTCAAGAAGAGATTGAACGACATCGAGGCCGGAAACATTGACCTGCGCCATCTTGTAAGGATCGATGTAAGCCAGAATCCGTCGGAGCTTACCACCATAAACCGCCGGAGCAATGACACCGGGAATACCTTGCAACATATTCCTCAAATTAAAATAGGCTACATCGTAAAGCTGAGTTTCATTCATTTCAGGATTCTCGACGGTTAAAAGAGCCAAAGGAATGCTCGCCGTTGGATCGAAAGGCATAACCATCGGAGGAATTGTTCCCGGTGGCAAATAATAAAGATCGGACATGGCAAAGGATGTTACTTGCGACATGGCGGTATTAGGATCAATATCCGGGCGGAAAAAATCTTTCAAAATGCTGACCCCGATCATAGATTTTGATTCCTGCATCGCTATTCCATTTGATTGACCTGTCCAGCGTTCAAGGCGGGTGGTCATATCTTTCTCAACGACCTCCGCTGGCATGCCCGGGTAAAAAGTAATGACCTGAACAGCCGGCGTTTTAAAAATCGGTAAAATATCTTTAGGGAGTCTGGTAATGCAGACGATCCCAATAATAATCACCAAAAGCGCTCCGACGATAACCCAATGTGGTTGTTTAAGTGAAAATTCTTCGAGTTTCATATTGATGGCACCTCATTTTTTCAAAATTTATAATTGATAAAAAAGAAAGAGGAAATGACACAAAAAAAGACAGAATCAACCCCTTAAGGACTTTCTCTGTCTTATTTTTTAGAAAAGATTAAATACGGAGATTACAGTTCAACTGGAAAAGAGGAATTCTCGAAGAGGAAAAAACAATTAGGGGTGGCGAATGATTGTTCAGGATAAAACCGTTATGAATAGAGGGAAACGAAGAAACGATAGATGCAAGAACGGAAAAACTTTTTATATACTTTGGGGCGATTTCGGAAATTACCGTCGGGAACTCGTAACTATCTTTGAGCGATGTGCATGGATGGTGAGAATTTTTAAAATAAATGCCTTGAGCCTGTGAAACGGAAGAAATATTTTTGTGGTCAGGCTTGGGCGGACAATAATCCCACGCGGTCATGACCAAAATAAAAACGAACGCGCTGGATACTATTACTGCTATTGATTTCTTGAACATGGTTTAATTGTAAATCTGTGTTTTAAAACTTTCAAGATTTTTTTGTAAGGTGTCCATTTGGCAACACTAAGATGTCCTTCATATTCAGAAGTCAAAGGCACTTTATTTTTTCTCAAGTCATCCTTGACCTGAAAAGCCATTGCACAAAAGTCACAAATCACTTCGCTGACGCCTCCCTTTCTTAGTTGTTGGTACAAAGGCTCCAATTTATGTGCGATCCCAAAAAAAGATACCTTAAAATTATCCCAAGCCACCACAGCATTTTTATTTAATATCGACAATTTTAACCTGAAAGGTTAATTCCTTACCTGCCAGAGGATGGTTGAAATCCATGACCACAATTTTATCTTTAATCTCTTGGACTTTTGCGGGGAAGGCGTTACCATTGGGATCACGCATCTCTAACAACGTCCCAACAGTTAATTTGATATCGGCGGGAATCTGAGATTTTTCTACCTCTTTAACCGCTTTAGGATCAATTTGCCCATAAGCCTCTTCGGGTTTAACAACGATCTTTTTTTCACCGCCAACTTTTAATCCGGCCAATTGTTTTTCTAGTCCAGGGATGATCTTTCCTTGACCATGAACGTACTGCAAAGGTTTTTTTCCTTGGGAACTCTCCACAACTGCTCCGTCTACGGTCAACGTATAATCGAAAGTGACTGTCTTACCATTGGCCACCACAACATCTTCCGCCAAGACGACCGAAACCGTGATATTGCTCGCCAAGAAAACTAATCCGAATAATAAAGCGATAAACCATCTACGCATTTTTTCCTCCTTTTAGTGACCAATAATACATCAATTGAGCATTACCCGCTCAGCAAAAAAACCGCAAAGCCTTCGCTTTTATTGACCTTTCCATAACGAAGGAAACTAAATCGCCTATTACTCCCATCGGAGGCAACTCCTTCCGAAAATAAATTTTTTAGGAAAGGTCAATAAGTCCTTGCGGTTTACTGTTTCGATTTTAAAATTAAGGCCCGATTTTTCAATCGGGCCTCTTTAGTTCATACCTTATAATTTTACGACATTCTTGGCTTGTTCACCTTTAGGGCCTTGCTCGATTTCGAACTCGACTTCTTGGCCTTCTTCTAAAGATTTATAGCCCTCCCCCTGAATTACGCTATGATGTACGAAGACATCTTTACCTGATTCAGGAGTAATGAATCCATAACCTTTTTGGTTGCTGAACCATTTCACTCTACCTCTTGCCATTATTTACTACCTCCTTTCACCGAAATTTTCTAGTGTTTGACCAACTCCCGTTTTTTTCTTGAGTGGATCCGACACTGTGCCATCGCAAATTCATTAAATGCCACTTGCTAAGGCACTAGTAAATAATGGCAGTCTCAACTTCCAAAACATTCACTTCATTTGAGACTCCCATAACTTTTTCTGCCAATTACTTTGGAGAAAAAGTCAGGACAGAAATTTAGGCAGGCAATGGAACAGCAATACTACTTAAATTGCACTCACTAATTCTAACCACTTATTTACTACGAACTGTACGTCAAAAGTACAATACTTTATCTATTTTGTCAATTATTAATTCACGAATCAAAAAAGAGCAATATACTCAACCGAAAGAGCTTAAACCCAAGAATTTCAGTTGATGCTTGTTGTGTTACCTCGTAGTGGAAACTGAAATTCGGGCTTAACCCCGCTGTACAGAAAAAATCTCTCCGAGATTTTTTCTAGCGGCCCTCCGGGCAAAAATTGCAATTGTGGTTCAATTGCAATTTTTGGGTTAAAAAACCTCAACAGACCATAAAGAACTACTTTCAAGACATCCCCGGGGACAATTGAGGATAGGTGCTATCAAAAACTGATTTCCATGAACAAAAAAACTTTAGACCTCATTTACAAAAAGTCAGAGAATAATTTTATGGATATCTCGCAAGCTTATTCGACTCGGGCGTTAATCTCTGTAGTGCCAATATTCTGATCTTTTTCTTTGTTCATTTCCGAATTTTGGATATTGCTTTTCGGATTTTGGTTTTTGCTTGCTGAGTCGGAGAAACCCTTAGGCTCAAGAATGATATCATAGTTCTGGAGATCTGTCGGCTCTGGACCTGATTGAAAAATTATCTTTCCCAATGGCTCTTTGATCTGATAGCTCTCATCAATCGACTCAGGATCCAAAAAAACAAAGTAATTGCCCGGGGTAATTTCTCCGATGTAGAAAGAACCGTCATCTGCCGTGATCGAGTACTTCGGACTCGTTTTCTTGTCTTCCAAAAGAAGAACTACTTTTGCTCCGACCACATTTTTTATCCCCTTATCAGCGGTGTTCATGAGAACCGTGCCGGAAATCGAATTTAGAATAGCAACTCCAAGGCGAACCTTGGTGAAGACTCCTTCCTTCCAGTAGGCTTTTTGTATTCCTTGGGTCGGTGTATAAATTGCCGGCAGGGATTCGGTATCTAAGCTGATCGTCGCATAGTCTTTATCTCCTCGACGCTCAATATAGAAATTCCCATTACTATCGGTTTCACCAGCAGGATAACCGTCCATATAGATCTTAATGTGCGGAACACCTACCTCATTGGACTCCTTGTGACCGTTGGTGTTCATGTCCAGATAAACAACACCCATAATGCCCCCGCTCTCAGGGGTGATGCCCTCGCGGGTGATGTGTTTTAATTTCCAATGATCAAAAGCGAAGAAATCCCGCAGCGTTACATAAAATCCGAAGATGCTATTATGTCCATCCTGATCATATTCTGCCTTAATACCGAAGGTGTTATCGGAACCTTTTCCCATTCTGAATTCCAAAACTCCCTTGGCATAATATGTGGTAGTGATCAGGTTTCTTCCCAGCGTCAAACGGGAGCTCCAATTGTATTCCAAGTTATGGTTGTAAACGGACTCAATCTCGACTTTTCGTTGAGAAAGGGATCCATAGTATCGGCTGATGATGGAATGAAAAGAATTAAGACTATAGTTGGCCCGAATCATTGTCCCGTAGGAATAATAAGAACCGAGAATAGGAATCGGGACCCCATTGGTCAGATCATTAACCGAGGACAACGGATCCCCGAAAGTGTAACTCCCTTCAACATTCAATTTTTTAAACAAGCTGTTTTCAAGGCTGACCGTATACTGATTACCGATATTAGATAGCCCGCTCTGGTCACTGCCATCCGAATGCGCCATTAGCAACTTCAAGGAGGTTTTGGGCAGGACATTAGCCATGGTCAAGTCGGAGGTAAGAAGGTTTTGCTGCTGGGTCACACTCAAATTTCCGTTGAGGTTATTTTGGATATGTAAGAACCCGCATTTGACCGGCCAGTTTTTGAAAAGGTTGAGAGTACTTGACATGCTGAATCCCTTCCGGTCGGAAATGGTCGTGATCCCGTTGGAATATTTTGGGTCAAACGAGAATAATAGCCCATTTAACCTGATCTTTTTCAAAACATATTCCAGATCAAATTTTGAGGCCAAGGTTGGAGCCATTCCACCAGAGGCGTAACTCAGTCCCAGATCCCCTTTGAGAAGAAAACGGTCAAGAAGTCTGGCTCGGACCTGCGGGGAAAAATAATATCCCATAGGAGTGGTCTGGGTATTGGTCAAATTTGTGCTATTGTTATCTATCGCGAATTTATTCTGCGTCGCCGTCGTCACACCGACACTTAACCAATTACGTAATCCATAAAGGGCTTGAGCACCCCAAAATTCTCCTTTTGTCACGACAGCCCCATTGTCCCTTTGCTTACGGGTTCCTACCCCAACAGTGTAGGCCCATTGTCCCTGGGGGAGAAGCTGGTCGGAACCCAGCACTTCCCGATGATACTCTTCGACCACTCCGTCTGGACGGGTAATTACAATCTTAACATCGTTGAGCGACCTTTCCAAAAGTCCAACCCCTGCAAAACGAAAATGACCGTATCCAAGGACAGCTTCACCGACCTCTTCCACCGTCTTGGAATCGACTAGCCGGTTATTAATGTACAGATCAACCTTTGATCCCAGCGGGGCATCTCCCTCAAAAATCCCGGTTGACAAGAATGACGCCTGATAGTTGTTCAAAAAATTTTTTACGACGTTCGATCCCGCCGATTCCATTTTGGGCAGCCATTTGACGCTCGTCCCGAAAAGATTAACGGCCGGCGCAACGAGATCACTGAAACCAAAGTTCGTGTCGCCTATATTGACCAGCAGGGTATTCTCTTTCTTTGACGTCCAGGTCCCCGAGTCCAACCAACCGGAAAATTTTTGTGGTTCCGGATTGGGATAATTAATGTCATTAAGTAATTTGAGTTGGTAATCTCCATTGAAGACATGCCCCCAGAAGGTCGTGGAAGGACGAATGGTTGCTCGATAACCTTTAAAGACTCCACTATACCTATCGTATTCAGTGTTTAACTCGGTTCTGATGAAAGAAATCAGTTGCTGAGAATCATTGGGTTGAGCGGATGGTTCGGTCTCAACCAGATTCTGGGTTAACCGCTGCACTTTAACCGATAAGGCGGAAATTGTTTTCGGTCTCAATTTTTCAAAGACTTTTAGATCTGTATCGATTTTAATTTTATAACTTAAGTTCGGGTCGTCCCACTGGAAATCAAATCCAAAAGCAAATTTAAGAATATTTTCATCAACATAAATTTCCGATCGGTTTGTTACATCTGAGGAACCGATTTCAATAGTGATAGGACCGACCTTGCCATTGACTTCCATCTCGTTTTTTGTCAGGTCAATGATCACCGGACGCTGAGTTTCGAATTTGAATGTGAGGGTGTTGTCCTGGATTTGTCCCGGGACCTCGAGGGTACGCAATAATCTCAACAAAGGGACGAGCCGTTTATTGTCCGGAGTTACAACGATATCTAGATCGGGAATCGAAATTTGATCACTAAATTGGGGGCCTTGTAATAAGAAGGCTGCGAGGCTGGTTTCTGCGGGATTTGCCGTTCGGTGGAAATCCCAGAGGATTGTATCACCAGGCTGGGGCTTTGTTGAAATGACCGGTGTTTCTTGATCGCCTGAGAGGGCCATGGACGAGAAAGAAATGTCCATAAAGACAAGGGATAGCGCTATAACGATTTTTAATCGCATCCGGTGGAGATTACAGATCGAACTTGGTCTCCTTGCTCAATTCGACAGGAGCCCGACGGTCGTAAGATTTCAGGTGAAGGCGGACAACATATTGACCGATTTCTACCGGCTTCTTGATCGTTGTCTTTAATGTTCTTTTGTTTTTTTGAAAAACAACGATTTTCTTAAAACCCGTTTCATCGATCTTTTTCCCTGAGGATGCGATAATTTGATATTCTCCATTGAATCTCAAAATACCATCGCTGGTGTTGGAAACATCCGCTGATATCACTAATTCATCTTTCTTCTTATCAACCGATATATCGGAGAGTATCCCGGAATATTTCGTGTTCTTGACATAACCATAAACAGGAACCAGAACAACGGACAAAACCTGCAGATTAAACTTATGCCCCTCATTGTCTTGAGATTGGATTTTTGCCACTTTTAGCGGGGTGAACTCTATGGCCCCGCGATATTCTTTCGGAAGAAGTTTTCCAGAAGGAGAGATGATGGAATAGCGGATAGCCCGACTGCTTTGCGGAGGCAAGGTAAATTCCTTGGGATTAAATTTGATCCATTCGGCCAAAGAATATTCATCGGGAGATATTTCAGCCAGGCCTCCTTCGGGATTGAGAGTAAAGTAAACAGCCTTAGCCCGGTACCGCACTTCCTCTTCTCCGGTGTTTTTTAAAATGAAGACACCGGATGAGCGCTTTCCGTTCAAATCGGTCTTAATGAGAGCCGGGTCAATGACCAAAGCGGCTTCGCTATCCAGAATAAAAATAAAATTTATAGAAATAATAAGAGAAATAGTCAAGATTTTAATTTTAAAAATATTCCTATTTATTTTCATCATTGTGGCTCCTTGGTTGAATGACCTTTCTTCTCTTATTTTTCTTACCTGCACCCTCGCTCGACAGCGCATAGAATACAATTCCAAAAAAAATAATTCTGGTTTTGAGGACTGAAAAAAAGACAAAGTGAGGTCACTCTTTTTCTTGAGCAACCTCACTTTATCTTAAAATGGTGGTATTAAAGGGAAGAATACTTTTTACTACTATTGCGATTAGTCTATGACACTACTGTACAAAACGACCCAACCGCTATATTCACCTTGCGGTTTTTCATTGTCTGTGTTAATCCATGCTGGTTGGACTTGTACATTCTGGCTGAAATGGCCATTCTGGGAACTCTCAAAAGTAAGTTGTTGAGTCGTATGACCATTAAAACCGTTGTAAGGAGAACTGCCGATATAACTAGCAATGCCATTTCCTCCAGCGATTTGTTTAGCGTGCTCCGGACTAATCGGGAATCCTTTGGTTAAATCAACTACGATGGGAGCCACATCCTTATTGGTGGGGTCATCGCCCTTATAGAGATCGGTGACCAAGCCCGAAATAGCGACTGCTTCGGTATTAGCATCGATTCTAAAGAGGATAGGGAGAGAAACATCACCGGTTTGCAATGTCCCCAAGTTAAGATTGGAATCAATAGCTTGGACAGCGATGTTGGGATTTATTTTTAAATAGACATGTGCTGCAGCCTGACCAGCGGGATCTGCGTACACAGTTGTAGCAACTATAGCCATCATGCCCACTGCCACGAGTGACATGATCAAATTTTGCATCTTCATGTTGTTCTCCTTTTTTGTTTCCTTGAGCTATCTATCGATACACTCATCCTACTCAATTAAAAAACTAAAGTATTCTTTTCCCTACTTTAACTTTAAGTATTTTCCCCTCCTTTCCACCATTTTTCTACACTGCAACACCCTTTAGAGTTATTTCAGTGAAGTTCCTCATTGCTAATAACTAAACAAAAAAATCCAACTTTACGAAGACATCATCGATAAAATTGGATTTGCTTTGAATCTCACAGATGTATCATTAAAATTTTTCATTTATTCCCGTCAAATGTTGAACAATTTCTCTGCTGCCAGCATAAATTTTTGCACCAGTGACTCGGTATAGTGCCCAGTAACCAGCTATAAAAAATATCGATAATTTCTATTACGAAACAAGTGTCTATCTTACCTTTATGTATTTTCTTTGCAATGGAAATATTTGCTTTCTTATAGGAATTCTTTGTTCTCTATTAATTTTTTTTCGCCGAAAACTTTCAGGAGAATCTCCAAACACGTTCTTAAATACCTTACAGAAATACCCCGGATCGTCAAAACCGCAGGCGGAGGAAATTTGATGGATGGTTGTTCGTCTATCTTTTAATAATTTTGTTGCTATATCCATACGGACCTTATTTCGAAATTGGGCAAAAGTCGTTTTAAGTTCTTTCTGAAAAAGCCGACTTAAATAATAGTAACTAACACCATTGTCTGAAGCAACTTGCTTCAGGGAAAGCCGCCTATTGTAATTTTCCTTCATATACCGGATAGCCCTGTTTAAAAGAACCTGTTGATGGGTCAATTTACTGCCTTTAAAATGCGTCAATAAATTCATTTCATTTTTAAGAATGTATTGGACAAAATCCATCAACAACTCGGAAATCGATTCCATGCGAGAATAATCTAAACGTACGGAAGAATTTTCCCCGCTGAACAAAAGGCCCACCACCTCTTCATTTACCACAATAGGTAAAAGAATTTTCTTAAACCTCCCGGAACATACAAACTGTTGGGGTTGTTTAGAAAAGATGACTTGGGAAAGAACATCGGACTGGATTTTGAGGCAATTTTTTGATTTGAAATCACAGGCGCAGGAGTTGGAGTGAAATGGTTTTAAGGAAATGGGAGTTGGAATTTTTAATATAGAGGAAAACTTAATAGGCGTTCCATCTAATTTTCGTATCTCTAACTCTAAACCACATAATTTTTGCAATAAATTCTGAAAATGCTTAACAATTTTTATTTCCTCAAAATACTCAAGTAAGTATTGGTTTGTCACTGTTTGAAATCCCGCCAGTTAAGCTACATTCTTTAAAAAAATTAGCCTACTTCAATGAGATCGTTTATACAAGCATCGTGAATTTTTGTCAACAGGACAACATGAGACAATGTAGGACAACCCGAATCTATAATGAATTCCTAAATATTCCTCCACTTTATAGCAGTAGCTTTTCTAAAAACTCATTTTGGGGCGTGCCGACAATCCATATGTTATACTTGAGCTGGCTTAGAGAATTTATCTTTTGTTCTTTTTCAACAGGAGACGACAACGTGTAGATCAACGATCTCCTTAGCCCCCTTGATTTGAGCTCAATTCAAGGGGGCATCCTTAAAGAAAGGTAAACTACTTCGAAAGAGTAGGGCACAAAGCCTTGAGCCTAAATCCCGCACTGTAAGTGTCAACGGGATATGGTGGTCAGGCTGCCGTAATCTAAGACAACTTGGATTCCGTTAATCTCTTCCATACCCTTTGGGCCCTTCGTAGTTTTCTTTCTTTTGCAGGGCTTTTTAATTTTAGAAATATCCGGGGTGGAAGATGAAAAGAAATATTTTTTCAGCATCACAGCAAAAGGCTTTTATAATTTTATTTCTTACTGTTGTTTTAAACTGGCAAGCAAAAGAAGGGATGAGCAGCACGATCAGCTACACCCTTTCGGTCACGATTCCCCCGCATATTGAAATCCCCCAAAGGCAGTTGAGGGCAGAAGTCCAAAATAAAACCGAAAATTTTTTCCAACCCAAAGATCAAAAAACGACCCGAGAAGAAACTCTACGTGACAACCGACCCATCATCCTAGAAACAACAACCGCGAAATAAATCAAAAGGTTTGATAAAGAATTTTTTTTATTCTTTTTTCTTTAAAGGAATATGAAAGATATAAGTCTTTCCCTCAAAGAGTTCGAACTCATTTTTTATTTTGACCAGAGGAATATATTCAATTGGAAGAGAATTGACGTCCAATCGAATAGTGTGCATACCCGCTGAGACATCATTAAAAAAATAACTTCCTTCATAATCGCTGAAAGCAGTTTCTTGTTCATCGAGAATAATTCTTACTTTAGAGATAAAAACGTCCTCAGGATCAGGCTTACCATTTTGATTTTTATCATAGAAAACCACTCCATAAATTCCGCTGTGGATGGTCAAACCAAAATTCAAGATTTGCGCTCGGTTATTGAGGACGTTCACTGTTTCAAAAAGCGGCGTTGTGGAAATATATCCCTGCGGAATGCTGTCGGCATCCACCTCAACCACAACTTTTTTTGCCCGTACTTGAACCGAATATTCTCCTTTGGCATTTGTTTTGGTCTGTTGATTTCCTATTTTCATTCTAATTCCTGGAACTCCAGTCTCCTCGTAATCCTGCCTGCCATTTCCATTCAAATCTTTATAAACCATCCCTTTGATTTCGCCTTGAGGATTAAAGCGAAATGGTAAATCCCAGGAGGAACGTACACCCCAACGGACTTCTCCTTCATTGTAGGCGGTTCTAGTATTGTTTTCTGGCCAGACATTACGGAGCTGGCCGTCCACGAAAAATTCAAAATCCGGTGATGGACGAAAATTTAAACCGATTGTTCCAGTTGTGCTGTCTTCCCCGGAAAGGAAACTATGAAGACCTTGCGTGTTTTCTTCATCCCGATACGAATACGATAAATTCCCCGACCAGAAATCCGATAATTTTTTATAAAACGATAAACCGGTTGTGAGCACCGAAGGCGTTAAATGATCATCCGATAAAGTTTCATGGACCCACGAATGTTCATAATTGACAAAATACGATAGATGGTAAGGCAAAGGAAAACGCATGCCCGCATTCATGGCATAACGGTCAAATTCTGAGATCGCGGAAAATTTATAACGATTCCTTTGATAAGAATTCCCGACAAAAGTAGATATGGGATAATTTTTTAACGGATAGAATGTTTTGGAATAGGTATTGGTAATCTGACCGTTTCTGCGAGGAGAAATCTCACCAGGGGTATCCACAAAAGTCATATAGGTTCGATAATCGGCGAAATCCTTCAAAGAAACATCAAAAGAAGAATTCCAATCCAGATTAAGAGCATCCGGCCGATCGGGGTTAAACAAGAATCGATCTTTAAAGACATCTAAATTGGAAGACACATTCCAATTTTCTAAATTCCAATTCAAGTTGATGATGCCGCCTATTTCTCCTCGGTTGGGCGGAGCACCAGAGATGGTTTCAAAATCTTTATCAAGGTCGCGAAAGTTCAAATTTAATTGGAACTTATCATCACCCAATCCCGTGCTGAAAGTTTTGGCGAATCGTTCTTGGTCAAAGGCCACTTCCGAGGAGAGATCCACGCCATTGCCCAGAAAATTTTTGAGCGAATGCGGGAGCGGAAATTTTTGTCTTGTTTCAACAGAGAAAACACGATCCTTCAAAAAACTTTCTCGCGCCGACCCATAACCTTGAGCGTAATTCAAAGCGTATTGATGATCAGAATGCGGAAAAAAGTGAAGCCGGGCGCCGTCAATATAGGATTCTCTTTTTTCTAAAATGCCCGGCCCCAAAAATCCATACGTCGAGCGGTCCCGCCCCCACACCAAGGTGTAACCCAAATTTCTATCCAGGGCTTCTCCCTCCAGAAGCGCACCGCGTAAATATTTCCCGGGCAAAGAAAGTTCTGAAAATCGTTTAGCTAAATCAAAACCACGGACATTAAAATTAGGCAGCGCCCAGATATCAGCCTGGGTTAATCCGATGGTGTAGGCAGTCACTTGGGTGGATTCGTTGAATTTATTAAAAATGGCTGAGGTGTCCAGATGCCCGTAAGGAGTATCGCCTGCAATTCCGGTATATTGGAGGAAATTTAAATTCTGACGTTGTAAACCTCTCAGGCCATTTCCGGTGTAATAAGAATTCCAGTTGCTGGTATAAATAAATTTAAACGGTTCCACCGATTCTTGAGAAACAATTTGCTGGACCGCCGTAAGGGATTCCTTAAGAATAGGAAAAATAACCTCCACCTGAAATGTCCAACGGGCTTGATCATCCCAGACATGAAGAAAAGTTGTTCCTCTATTCTTTCCAATAATCTTGATGCGATTACGATCTATCCGTTCCACATCGATAAAACCGGGGGTCACAATGAGGAATCGGTCGATATTCTGTCCTTCCATAATAATCGCTTTATTCAATTCAACCTTAAGAAAGGTTTTGGATTGTTGAGCGCGCAGCTCATCATTAATGACCATCACCTCGTTCGCTGCCGAAGTTAGTTCATGGACAGAAGTTGGTTGAGCCTTATTGAGCTTTTCCTTTCCAACTTTAAATCTCCCGCTGGCACGGCAGACGCTGTCGGGAGATTTAAAGTTTTGTTTATTAGAAGGAAGCTCAATAAGGGGTAAAGGGCTGATCGGATGCAGATAAGAGATGATTGGATTTTGCTGTAAGCGTTTAAAAGCTTCCTCGATGGCATTTTCTCTTGAGCTGGGTTGTACGGGGATAAGGGGCTCGACAAAATGAACACGTCCTTGTTGAATTCGATGGATAAGATTCACATAAAAACGGGGTTCTTCTTTCGAGGGATCAAGCAAATGCGCCAGTTTAAAATAAAGGATGGCTTTTTCATAGAGGCGTTGATGAATGGCCTCTTTCCCCAGATGGATCAGATCTTGATAGAAAAGATATTCATCAGCACGAGCATTAGGAGGCAGGAGGGCAAAAATCAAAATGTAGATTAAACAAAGATGAAAAAAAATTTTTAGCATAACCGGTTGCAGACATCAATCCCGCTCCTGAAGAATTTTGATCTGCCCCAAAGGATCCAGGGAGAAATCAATTTCCTTAACAACACTATCCCCATCCTGCAAATCAAAAGTAATCACGAGTGTGTATTTTCCCTCCGGCAGTTTCTTGGGAAGATCGAGGGTAAAAGTTCCGATTGCTTGCGGGGGCAGATATAACTTCTGTATCTCTCCGCGATCAACAACCGTCTCCTCCTTACTCATAAAATAGTAAACTCCTTCCGGGATCAGAATAACGTTGCCGGAATTTAAAAAACTTCCTGCCACATGATTATGGACCACTTTAATATTATTAATCTTGGCTTTTTTGGTTTTGTCTTTGGCCTCAACAAAAAATAAACAACCGACCCGGGAAACAATCCTCACCCCCGTTATAGCTTGTTTATTAGGCACACCGTTCTCAAAAAAAAGGACGCCATAATATCCGCCCCTGATATCCTGCGGAACCTTCATTGAATAGGTGATTTTTTTCTTCGAGTTCGCAGGAAGGGTAAATTCCGTCGGGGAAAAGGTCATCCATTTATTTAAAGAATAGTCTGTTGAGCCAGCCGGCAGGAAATTTTTCTTTCCATCGAATGGCGGGACATAAATAAAATCTTCCCAATAAACTTTCACCGGTATGGGTTCCAAGGAGGTATTGTAAACGGCCAGTGAATTCATCACGGTTTCACCCGGCTGAACATTTAACTTCACCTTCCCTTCCTCGAGCAAAAGCTGCGCAAAGGACCCTCCCGTTGATGAGAGGCTAAAAAAAACTAGAAAGAAAATATTCAAAAGAATTTTTTGCATACTTAAAAAATGCTGGTGGCGGGGGGGGGCGGCAAGAAAAAGCTTCTGCCTGCCCCGCCGATCTTAACACATCAGTAAATAACGTTTATCATTTGGGTTAAACCAGTGTGGCAGAAATCAGCAGAGTTCCATCATACGAACCAGCCTTATCGGCGTTGGAAAACACCTCTGAGGTAGCCGGATCTGGAAAAACGGCCGTAGGATCCTTCGCCACAATTCCGACATAAACGCGTAAAAATCCTCCTGAAACTTCAGAACTCAGGATGTTTTCTCCACTTAAATCTTTCAGCATTTTTTTCGGACCATGGGTGGTGATTCCAGTCTCGGTTGTCCCTACCACCTTAATAAAGGTGGCGGTGGATTTCCATCCTAACCCATGCCTGCCAATTGTGCTATTGGGGTTGGCTCCTTCCGTATAAGTGAAAGTGACATTCGCTTGGCCTGCCCCGTTCGACGGAGCCACATCAATGGCAAAATAATGGTCCGGCAAATAAATCTTATTAATCGAATCTAAGGTCATTGGATTAAAGCTGAGTGAGGTCCCGGTAACTGCGGTGAATACATTGGTCGATGCATTTACCGAGAAAGCGTTAATGCCCACGGTTGTTGCTGCAGGAATACTTGCCGACAAGGTGAAAGTTTTCGTGTCCGCGGCGAAGGCCGACGAAAAGTCCAGTAACGACAAACTTAATCCTATCATTGCTCCTAAAATGAATTTTTTCATTTTAAGGTCCCTCCTTTCTGTGATTAAACGGTTCTTAAACAAATGATTAAAATCCTCAAACTTACCTCACATCTCTTCCAGCGTATAAACAATCGCCGTCGAATAATCTCCCGGGGCCATTCCAGGATAAGGTGCTAATCGATACATCACCTTAAAACTCGTGGAAGCTCCCTTGGCATTCGAGAAATATATCGGAACCGCATCCCTGGGGACACTGCTAAACCCTGAAAAATCCGTTTTTCCCGAAATGTCCTGATCCATCCCTACCTTCATACTGAAAAATTCCGCAGAAATTTTTTCTCCCTTGTCATTGGTCAGGGTGGTACTCACATTTTGTGTCACCATATACGGCCGTCCTAAATTTGATTTAACCTTAACCTCGATTTCCTTAACCTGAGGAGATTCTCCGGGAAGAAGATTAGAAAAATGCATCCCTCCGGGAGGATACTGGACATCCAATTTAAAAATAGGATTGACCTCGGCCTCAAGATTAATATGCGCCATCTCATTCAATTCTTCTGATTCCACAACATAACGCATTCTTCCTCTATAAAGACCGGCTTTCTGATTCACAATTTGATTGGGATCAAAATCAAAATTGATAAGCAGAGAATCTGTCGGTTCTTGAGAGGAGTAAACGAGCTGTCTTTTTCCTGCCCAGCGGGTGGGAGTCCGATAAGAATTTTCGCTTTGACTTGCCGCCTCGACCCAAAAACGCAAATTGTCCAGATTCATTTCATGATTCAATTCATCCCGGGGTGGCTCTTCCATTTCCTGATATATCCGGATCGACCCGCGGTTACCGGCAAAGGCGAGTTTAAGATAGCCTTTTTGATCTTGAAGATTTTGCGTACTCAACCGAACCAGCTCTCTACCGGAAGATGCCTCCAGATCCAGTTTCTTCTCCTCGCTGATATTCAGATTGACATCCAAAAAAATTTCTTGTTGAGCATTTCCTCCAATAGGTCTTAAGGTATAAAAAATCTTCCCCAAGAAATTTCCGGAAACATTGATTCTGCTTTTATCCACGCTATAGACCACCGTAAAGGAATCACTATCTCCACTGGGGCCTGAGGTATAGAGTAATTGCTCGACGTAACCTAAACTGGCTTGGTCTTGTCCATATAACGTTCCCGCGGTATTAGAACCGCTCATCGTGTAGCTTCTTAGGCCGTCCGGGTTTAAGGTGAGGCCCCGTTCGTTGATCAGTGGTTCTAAAATTCTTTGAAAAACCTGATACTGTTTGCCCTCACTTGAAGAAACCCGGATCCGGACTTCTTTATTTACCAGGGCGGTCAAATCCACCCGACCAAAACGCAAACTATTTCCACCCTCCATCGGATTCACCGATAGATTGGTCGCGGCATTCAACTTATTGATATTAAAAAGCATGATCATCGTTGCAATAATATAGGTTAGAAGTATTTTAGAGCGGTGAATATCTATTCGATTATTCATGAGGGGATTATAAGGCAAACGATGATTAAAGTAAAAATAAAAATAAACCCCCCTCATGGAATTTTTCGCCGGGATTCAATTAATCAGCGATAGAACTTTCGATCTTTTTTGAGTTCACTTTCGACCGATGAATCTTTGTAAACATTCGTTTTCACGAGATCCTAGAAAATTTTCCTCTCGATTAACATTGAAAATCTTTTGAACAGCCTCTTTGATGGCCTCTTTTGTGACGCCGATATTGGTTACGAAATCCCGATGCGACCGCCCCTGCCGGTATTCCGGAACTTCTTTAGGCACTTTTAAAAATTTTTCAATAACCGATAAATCAAAATCATAAAGAATCGTGCCGTGATGTAAAATATAATGCCGGCCGCGATGCTGGGCATTGCCGGAAAATTTTTTTTCACCATCGACTAACGCCAGATCACATACGGGCTTAAAAACGGCCGGTACGTGAAGTAAAGCGAAAGCATCAATCATCTTCTCTAAAATAAATATATAGGATTTTCTTAAATCCTGAATATCCGGATGATGTTTTTTGGATAAAATCAAGGTGAAGTTCAAGCAGCCTGGTCCCTGCACAACGGTTCCTCCGCCGGAAGATCGACGCAAAACCGGAACATGTTCCTGCCGGGCCCGCTCCATATAAACATCCTCATGCAGTTTTCCCGTGCGGCCTAAAACAATAAATATTTTTTGCGACTCCCAAAATCGCAAGACTTCTTGAATCGATCCTTGTTCGGCGAGATGAAGCAGAACTTCGTCGAACAAAATATTTTCTTCGGGAGTTAAAAAGGAAAGGTCTTTCAATAACATTCATCGATCACTTTTTGCGTTTATAGATAACTTCCTTTTTAAAAGAAATATCAAAAAATATCAGGCAAAAAAACTGGTGTTAAGCTCCCGCGCCGCCTTGACTTCATCGGGGCGGGTGACGGGGGTTGTTTTAGGAAGGGTTTTAAATAGGTTGGGGGTTTTTTTCGAAAGCTCGTCGATCTCAATCATGATTCTTATGAATTCGTCCATCGTTTCTTTCGATTCGGTTTCGGTGGGTTCAATCATAATGGCTTCTTTGACCACCAACGGAAAATAGATCGTCGGAGGATGGATGCCTTGATCGATGAGATACTTGGCAATATCGGTTGCGTGCACGCCGCGCTCGGCCTGCTTGCTCGCCGAAAAAACACACTCATGCATACAAGTTCGATCATACGGCAAATGATAATGCTCTTTTAAACGGCTCATCACATAATTGGCATTCAAGACCGCATGATTACTCGTTGCCATCAAGCCTTCTTTGCCCAGCAGCAAAATATAAGCGTAGGCTCTTAAAATCAACGCAAAATTTCCATACAAAGAAGCGATGTATCCTATGGAATCCGGGTAATCATAGTCCAAAGCAAAGGTGCCGTCTTTTCTTTTCACGACCCGGGAGATGGGTAAAAATTTTGCCAATCGCTCCTTAACCCCGACGGGCCCGGCGCCGGGTCCGCCTCCGCCGTGAGGGGTGGTGAATGTTTTATGCAGATTCACATGCATCACATCAAACCCGATATCTCCGGGACGACAGCGTCCTAAAATCGCATTGAGATTTGCTCCGTCGTAATACATCAGGCCATCGACCGCATGAACCATCGCGGTGATTTTATCAATCTGCGGGTTAAAAATCCCCAGCGTGTCCGGACAGGTCAGCATGACCGCCGCAACCTCATCGGTCAAATGTTTTTTCAGCTGTTCGATGTCCCACACCCCATTCTTATTCGATGCAATAGAAATAATTTCATACCCGGCAATCGCCGCGGTCGCCGGATTCGTCCCGTGTGCCGAATCCGGAATAATAACATATTTTTTCTTATTGCCTTTTGCTTTATGATAGGCCGCGATCAGCATGACACCCGTCAATTCTCCGTGAGCCCCGGCCAAAGGCTGCATCGTAAAATGATCCATGCCGGTCATTTCACTTAAAAGCCGGTCCATATCATAGAGCACCTGCAAAGCCCCCTGCGTCAAAATTCCGCCGAGCTTAAGCTGCGGAAGAAGCGGATGCAAATTGGCAAACCCGGGAAGTTGAGCGAGCTTTTCGGTAAACTTCGGATTATATTTCATCGTGCACGACCCCAAAGGATAAAAATTGGTATCGATGGAAAAATTCATTTGCGAAAGTTTTGTGTAATGACGAACCACCTCCAGCTCCGTCACCTCGGGCAGTTGAAGAGAACGGCGGCGTTTGTACTTTTCGGGAATCGTCCCTGGAACGTCAACGTCCGAGGATGGGATACCAAAGCCTTTTCGTCCCGAAACACCTTTTTCGAAGATCAACTCCATAAAACCGCCTCCAGACTCTGCGCAAACTTGACAATCTCTTCTTTCGTGCGTTTTTCCGTGACCGCGATGATCAAATAATTCTCCATATTTTTATAATATCGTCCGACGGGAAAACCCGCGGCAAAGCCGCGTTCAATCATTTGCGCGACCACTCCCGCGGCATCGCGCGGCAAACAAACCGTGAATTCGTTAAACGTCGGGGCACTGCGTTTAACTTCGACCCCTTTGATTTCGCTAAGGGCCCTGCGGGCGAATTCGGCTTTGTCCAGATTCAATTGCGCGAGCTGCTTAAATCCCTGCCGGCCTAAAAGCGACATAAAGATCACCGCTTGAATGGCACACAACGACACATTGGTACAGATATTGGATGTGGCCTTTTCCCGTCGGATATGCTGTTCTCTGGCCTGCAAGGTATTCACAAAACACACTCGATTGTGAAGATCCACTGTCTTTCCCACAATACGCCCGGGCATTTTACGGATGAATTCTTGGCGGGTTGCCATGAACCCGAGATACGGACCGCCAAAATTCAAAGAAAGCCCCAAACTTTGGCCCTCGCCGGTGACGATATCAGCGTCCATCTCTCCCGGAGTTTTTAAAATCCCTAAAGAAATCGGATAAACACTCTCGACGACAAGCGCCCCAAACCGATGCGCCTGCTGGATGATATCCGTATGGTCGTCGACAGCGCCGAAAAAATTTGGATTCTGCAGAATAACGGCGGCTGTTTTATCGTCGAGCACACTATCGATCTGGGCCCGGTCGCTTTGTCCGTGCACAACCGGGGTTTCCTGAAGTTCAATATCCAAATTTCCGGTATAGGTGGTGAGGATCTTGCGGTAAATGGGACTCACTCCCCCATCCATAACAATTTTTTTACGCCCGGTGATCCTAATCGCCATCATGACCGCCTCAAAAAGCGCAGTTCCTCCATCGTACAAAGAAGCATTGGCGACCTCCATTCCGGTTAAGGTGCAAATCGAACTCTGATATTCATAAAGGGCCTGCAAAGTTCCTTGAGCACACTCCGGTTGATAAGGCGTATAGGCGGTATAAAATTCTCCTCTGGAAATGAGCGCACCAACGGCCGCCGGGACATAGTGATCATAATATCCCGCGCCGATGAAAGGAATCAGATGAACCGCATTCTTCATAGAGAGACCTTGCACCTGCTGGGAAACTTCAAATTCTGATTTACCCGGGGGGATATTGAAGGAATGAGGACGATGCTGCGGCTTAATATCGACAAAGAGTTCGTCGATTGTCTTTACCCCAATTGTTTTTAGCATCTGACGAACTTCTTCGTCGGTTGCGGCAATGTAAGGATTCAAGTTGTCAGTCCTTTGAATTTCCGCGCCTGACAGGTGACTGCCTTCAGGCAGGCGCGGAAATTCACTCTAACCCTTCTAAAAACTTTTGATACTCTACGGCGGTCATGAGGTTGGACCGTTCGTCCAGATCCCGAATGTGGATTTTGGCAATCCAGCCTTTATCATAACAGGAACGGTTGATCGTGCCCGGATCCTCCTTAAGTTCGGTATTGACCTCAATGACTTTTCCCGACATCGGAGAAAAGATATCGCTTGCGGCTTTTACGGATTCAATGGAAACAAATTGCTCGAATTGTTCGACTTCGCTTTCAGCCTCGGGCAATTCAATATAAGTGATATCCCCTAAGGCCGACTGAGCATAATCGGTGATCCCGATGGTGGCCGTGTGCTCCTCGATATTGATCCACTCATGTTCTTTCGTATACAAATAGTGCTCGAAGACATCCATGGTTCACTCCTTGTTTTCGAATAAAATAGGGAGTTAAAATTTCAGTTTCAAAAAAAATTAATTTTTCAATGACCCGCTTTTATAAAACGGCCGACTTCTCAGGTGCGCTTCTATCTTGTTTTTTTGATCGCCTACTAAAATTTTTTCTCCGAGGCTACCGTTTTGGGCCCAGAGGAATCCCATCCCAATACCTTTTTGTAAACTCGGGGAAAAAGTTCCGCTCGTCACCACCCCCAGGTCCTCAAGTTTAGGAGAGTAAATCACATAATGACTGCGCGGTGATCGTCGGCTATCACAGTTAAAATACACCATTTTTCTTGAGCACCCATGGCTCTTTTGTTCAACCAGAGCATCCCGGCCGAGAAAGTCCTTATCAAAATCGACAAATTTAGCCAATCCTGCCTCCAGCGGCGAAATCGTTTCATCCAATTCATGTCCGTAGAGACTATATCCCATTTCAATCCTCAACACATCCCGAACCCCTAACCCGGCTGGTTTGACTTTGGGGTTTTTAAAAATTTCCCGCCATAACTCCGGCAGCCGTTCCCAGGGAAAATAAATTTCATAGCCTAACTCTCCCGTATATCCGGTACGACTGACAATCACGCGCTCGCCCAAGACATCAAAATAATCAAAGGTGTAGTAATTTAGTTTTCTAAGACCCACGATGATCCGGCTTAAAATCTCCTGCGACCAAGGCCCTTGGATATCCAATTTTCCCGTCGCTGCGGACACATTATTAAAAACCGCCTGTGGGGTTAAATGCTGTATAAAATGGCGCGCGTCTTTTTCCATCGTCGCGGCATTGACGACCACCATCCATTCCTCAAAGGCAATCCGGTAAACAATCAGGTCATCGATCACTCCTCCTTGAGGATTCAACATCATCCCGTAACGGCAACTCTTAAGAGGCATGTCCGCAAGGCGAAAACAAATGAGGTGGTCCATCCCGCTTGCTTGATAATCTCCTTGGATTAAAAATTCCCCCATATGCGAGGTATCGAAAATGGAAAGTTGTTGACGGGTTGAGACATATTCGGCGAGGATTCCTTCATATTGCAGCGGCATCTCCCAGCCGGCAAACGGAACCATCTTGGCGTGCAATTTCAAATGCTCTTCGTAAAGCGGAGTTTGTTTGAGGATTTCTTGAGATAACATTTGGATTCCAATGTCCAATAACCAAATTACAAATTTACAAACGAAACTCTGGAGTGATCCTCCAATGTAGTTCAATTACAATTTTTTGGTTAAAAATATCTTCATCTAAATCTTTTTAAAAAATTGCAGCCCTATAATATAAGACTAAAATATTTTTGTAAAGATAATTCCCTAATTTAGTCGGGATTAACAAAGTCTGTATTTTATAATCATTTCAAATTTTTTCAAAAAATCGGGCGGGCCGTGGCCTGAATATCTTTTTCGATTTCTTTGGGATTATTGATATAAATGCGGTAAAAATTTTCGTCGTCGGGTTTTCCGGTGCGATAGACCACAAAAAACATAGTCCCGGCTCTAAGATCAGCGACCTGGGAAATCGGAACTGAACAATTTCGCCCTTGTGATCAGAGGGGTTTTCTTCGCATCGACGATTTCCGAGCTGAAATCGGCATTAAGAGGTATCCATACCGGCTGCTGGGCATCAATTTATTTTTGATTTCTCCAAGAGGGGGGAAGAATTTAAAAACAATTTCGTCGGTTGTATTACTGCTCGTCTTCGGGGCACATATCGTTGTGAATAGTTATGTTTTTTTGACCGACGTTTATCCCGCGAGGATTGTGACCACGTTTCTTTCTCAAAAAATTCAACAGCTGGGGATAAGCGAAGTCTGCAGTTATCTTCGTCATCCCCATCGGGTCAATATGGTCGATAACCTGAATCCAAAATTGTTGCGAAAGCTTCATTTTCTTTTTGTCGACAATATTTATCAGGGGCAAGAAGGGGTGATGCTAGTTCCGCCGATGACGGGGAACTCGATTTATATTGCTTCATCGAGCGGCTATACGGATTTTGACCGGGATGTGTATTTCAATGAACTCATCAGAAAAGGGAATGTGAACGATTACGCGATGGCCTCTTAGAAGACGCTAGTACCCCGACAGTTTTGTTCTTGTATGTTGATTTCCTTAAATTTAGAGGAATCAACATACAAAAACGAGTTTGTCGGGGTACTAGCCTCGAGCCGTATCTGGCCGCATGAAGAGGAGATTTTATCTTATCGTTATTTGATCCTCCATCAATTTCCCTCCGAGGATATTAAACGCGGCAAAGACCGGGTCTGGCTTTTGGATGAGAAAAAACTGCAAAAGGATGCCTTAAAGAATTTGCCTTCGCAGGAATATATCGACATGGTGATAAATGGCATTCGTAATATCGACACCAAACAGGGTTTGTATGTTTTTCAGGGGGACAAACGCCAGCCCAACCGCGCCATTATTTTGCAAAATATGTCCATGCGGATTTTTAAAGTCGGGCATCCTACCGATGGATTAACATTTTTAAGGCATATCCGATCACAATCAATATTCCGATCAACGCCGGGAAATAATTGGCTCCGTATTGAGCCACTTCTTCCGCCTCAGCTAGAAGAACAGATGTGGTACTTAAAAAGACTAAACTCAACCGTTACAAACCAGCCCTTCTATCTTCCTTCTCGAAGGAAAAAACATCGTCCCACTAGATAACCAACGCACACTAAATAAAAAGGAAAAACAACCGGCATAATCAAAAGGAAATATTTCCACACCCACAGCCATCCTCCCCGACGGACTTGCGCCACACCCCATTGCTGTAGAATCGGTTGATTTGTAGAAGAAAGGTTATACGCGTCGCTAATTTCTACATAGCAAAGATAATTTTTCAGATTGTAAATGATATGCGGATAATTGAAATAGGCTAGACAGGCCATAAATCCTAACAGGGTCAGAAATCCTGACCCCTGATGATCCTTCTGATTTAAATAATGATCATAGAGAAAAGCCGCCAGATAAAGCGGCATATACAAGCCGGAAGCCGTCGAGGAATATAACGAGGAACGAGGAACATAGAAAGAATCCGGAAAAGAAATACAGCTCTTTTCCTAATTTCGTGGTACGAACGGATTGCAACAAGAACACCGCGAACAGGAAATAAAATAACCCCAGCGGCTGATGCTTCACAAATAAAACGTAAACATACGGCCACTCATCACAAAAATAAAATAACAAATCAGTCCGATGAGTTCATCCCAATAATTTTTCGCAATCAAATAAAATAAAATCGATGAGGAAAAAAGCGCAAGGATAAAAGGACTAGCGACCCTGCGCCCCAGACAATCCAAACGGATTATCTAGGATTAGTCCCATGAAATCTTTCAGATTTCATGGGAGGCCCCGGCCGCTTTGCTTCGCTTATTTTATCAACATAAGCAAAGCGAAGCAGCAGGGGCAATTGTGGTTCCATTGCAATTTTTGGGTTAAAATTTCACCAGGCTTCGAGGTCTTGCGCTCAATGTCTCGAATCATTCGTCCCAATATTGTTTTAAGTCGTTTCGTTTCTTGATCGAGCTCGTCGTTGGAATTGTTGGGCATGCGCATAATTCTGTTGCCGTTGCAAACTCTTTTTGCCAACTCGATCGTAACTTTGCCGTAATTCAATATTTTCTCTTTGCGCGGTCTTAACCAACGTTTCTCGCATCCGGTTATACACGTCGCGCATCCATCGGGAATCGAATGTCTTTCATCTGAAATGTTGTATCAACACTTACTTTCTGGCAATGACTTTGTTTTAAATATTTTTGCTCGATCACAGTTGTGACCGTCTGACTTATTGAATTTCTGCAAATTAATGGAACATTTGCTCGACTGAAGAAGAGTTCCATTAATTTTGCGAAATTCAATAATAACGCCTCGGCTCCTTCTACTCCGATTCGTTTTCGCCATCGCGTCATGCTCGAGGGATCGATTGGTAATCTATACTCAAAATATTGTCGTCCGCTCAAATATTGCCAATAAAAATTTTTAACCCAGCGCGCTACGGTCTCTTCGTCGCTGAGATTGTTCGCGTATTTCAAATAATGCAAACTCACCATCAATCGTGTTTCAATCGCCGGTCATCCTTCATCGGCAAAATGGGTCTCAAACCGTTCTTCAAAAACTTTCCAATCAATTTCTCTAGCAAGTTGCGCCAATGGATGCGCGGGATTGATGATTCTCTTTTAATGTTATGTCAATTTCTTCCTAACGAGCTCCATGATTCCTTTCATAACACTTTCGCCGTTTTGATAAATTGCCAAATCCACCAGATGATCGTACGGGGTTGACATTAAATTAATCAGAATGATTTTGGACCGCGATTCTTTGGCTTTGACAATTAAGTATGCCGCCGGCTGAACCAGCAGCGACGATCCGATCACAATAAATAAATCCGAATGGTACGTGGCCATCAATGACTGAGAACATTGCAATTGCGGCATCGGCTGTCCAAAAGCGATTGTGTCGGATTTTAAAATTCCGCCACAAAATTCACAATAAGGCACCCTCACTCCGTTTTTGATCTTAAAGTAAATATATTCCCGAGAATATTGGTAAAAGCACTTGAGACAGGTCACGGTATAAATATTACCGTGAATTTCGATCATTTTTTCATGAGAACTGCCGGCGCGTTGGTGTAAACGATCGACGTTTTGAGTAATAATGGCATGGAGTTTTCCATACATTTCTAATTCAGCGCAGGCATCATGGATGGCGTTAGGTCGGACATTCTGAACTAACTCGTAGAATTCCTGTTCCATCTTCCAATAGATCTGCCGGGACTTCTCACTGTCAATAAAGTTCTGGAACTCGAAATCCTGGGGATCATACTGCGTCCAATAACTCATTCCGATGCCGCGAAAATCCGGCACCCCGGAATCAGTACACGCCCCCGCGCCGGTAAAACAAACAATGGATTTGGATTCAACAATGATCTGGGCGACTCGTTCTATCTTCGATTGTTCGGATTTTAAGTGCATGTTGTAACTAGGCGATCTTAAAGACACAGACATATTTTTTCCTTAGGAAGGATTTACCTTCGGCCATCTTTTTTCCACATCTTCCCAAAAATTTTTCGCAAAAATTTCTCCTTGTAACCACCCGAGACCTGTTTCAGGATTGTAAATAAGTTCCGTTGGGACGGCATAGAATCCTCTGGCTCGATTTAAAATTCTTTGCTTCACTAAAAAATATAAACTTAATATTACTAAATTAAACGGAGCGATAAAAACCGGAAAAGGGGCAAAATGAATACCCAAATAAACTACACCCACAACGATAACAACCGCCGCCAGCGACAAAAAAATAGTTGATCGGTTATAAACAAGCAGGACACCACTTAACGCAGCAGCGCACGGGACAGCGTTGTAAAAATATTCATCAATCATTCCTAGTGCAAGAAGCCCACCGGCGAGATAAACCAACAAACATGTGAACAACGTACTCACCAGAATAACCATCGTGGATATTCGAGAATGTTTATAAACCCCACAAAGAATCAATACAAAAACAAGGAGATGTTTTTGAAAAATCTTTAACCCCCAGGCGACATTATTCCACGTCCATTCTTTCCCTAAAAGAGCAATGAGATTAGAATTAAAATCCGTCGTATACCTTACGATTATTTTATCGGGTCCAGGCAGTTCATGGAATTGAGGAAATATCTGGATAATGAAGAATACTAACCAAACCAGAATCAAGGCAGGCGTTGTTAAAACCGGCAAATTGATGCGCGTTCGGATTGAGCGTTCAGTTAAAAATTTTAAAATAACAGATGACAGCGATGATAAAACCAAAAAAATGATGATGGACAAAGGCGTTAAGGGAAAAAGCCAAGGCCACGCAATTCCCAACACCGCCCCATTATATCCATACAAACCCGAGTTCACATGAAAAGGTCTGGCCCACAATAGATAGGCAGTCATGGATGAAATAAAAACCCCGATTAAACTGAGCAGCGCTATCTGATACGACACCAGCAACATCGCCAAAAAAAGATAAGCCCCCGTCGTGGCATTAGAACACATCATCACCTGCCCATACCCCTTCAGCAAAATCTGAACAAGCGGCAATGATTTATCTTTAGGAAGGTCTTCTTTCCAGTTTGATTGATAATCCATGAGTTTTCTTTTTTCACTAAAATGTGTCATTCCCAAATGCTCTAATCGGGAATCCAGACGGAGTTGACGACTGGACCCCCGATGACCAACGGAAGTCCCCAGTATGAGGGGATAAAAATATTCGGGGATGACAGTTTTTTAACCCAACAATTGCAATTGAACCACAATAGCAAAATCAGCTTCACAGACCAAACAAGGTTAACCCTTACCGACGGAAGTAAGGATTTATGATAAGCTTTAGATTTAAAGATTATTTTTTAGAGCAAGACGACTGGGAATGACTTCTAAACGCCGGATATCCTCTAGTGTTTCAGGATGGCGAATGTATTCTGCTTTCCCATTGTTGACAATAACAATCGCGGGTCTGGTGTAAATAAACTGCATGGATTGAGTGACATTATAGGCTCCAACGTTTTTAATGACCAGGACATGTCCACGTTGAAGCGGAGGAAGGCGTACTTGCCGACGGATAACATCGATTTGCATACATAAAGGACCATAAATATCCATTTCTTCAAGATTAAAACCCACATCTTGCACCGAGGCAATTTCATGTTTATACCAATAGGCGGTGGGCAGTAAATTAACTCCCGCATCAATAATAATCGCTTTTCGGCCATCTGCATATTTCTTGACGGCAACCACTGTAGAAACCAAAGACATACATTCATCAACGAGAGAGCGGCCTGGTTCCAGAAGCAATCGGGGTTTCGACTTAAATTCAGCAGCCCTTTTACACAAAGGCTGGATCAAAGCATTCGCATACTGTCCCAACGTCGGAATCACGGCGGCGCCCGTTAAAAACTGGGACTGCAATGTATTTTCCGAAGCATACCCTCCGCCGATATCAATGTAGTCAATTTTCACATTAAATTCCCGTTCAATTTTTAAAGCAAAATCGACCATTCTTTCCATGGCTAAATAATAAAGGGTTGCATCAGGAACATACGTACCGATGTGACAGTGCAGTCCGTTTAATTGTAAAAATTTCGACGCGCATATCCGACGGACAGCTTCCAAGGCCTGGCCAGATTCAATATTGAAACCAAATTTGTGCCACGGCGGATAATTAAGATCAACGTTCACCCGAATACCCACTTTTGTTTCTTGGGCTCTGGAGTTCGAAAGATTTTCCAGCTGATGAATTTCGTTAAAAGAATCGATATTAATCATAGATTTGCCATTCATGGCAATCATCAATTCTTTATTCGTTTTATAGGTCCCGTTAAAAACAATTCTTAACGGCGGCACGCCCAACCCTAAGGCCATATTATATTCCAACCCAGAGACGACCTCCGCCCACGCCCCTTCTTGATGGAGAATACTGCAAATCGCCCCCAGATAATTTGTTTTATATGAATAAGCAATATAACTATCCGGATAATGGTTGCGTATTTTTTTTATGAAGTCGCTATATTTATTTCTTAATGTTTTTTCTGAAACAACATAAAGAGGCGAGCCAAAACGATGAACAAGATCCAACACATCCGCGCCGTCTATTTCGCGAAGCACGGCCGAATTAAACGCCCGGCCGATATACTTGTTGGTGGCCTCCAGTGAATGAGACGTAATAATGGGCTTTTCATAAACCTGCTTGGCCGGTTGGAGATAACTGATGCTATTATTAATGACTTCCTTGAGAATCATTGTAGATCAGCTCCTTTCTCGTTGCTAACTGAGCCAAGCGCCCTATGTCGCAGGTGATTTCCATTTCACTGCGGGCAAACATGATTCCAGTCTTATAATCCTTAAGCGGATCGACTTTCTTATTGAACGCCAGCATGATCGCGGTTTTAACAATATTACATTCGGCTTGCGCGGCCAATTGAATCCAGCTGGGGAAGCGAGGCTTCAGCTCAATGAGAAAAATCTGTGAGGTGTTAGATAATTTCACAAATTCAATTTCTAACGGACCGGTCCAGGAAATTTTTTTGATGATCCGCTGGGTCATGTCAAGTACCTCATTATCTTGCACGGTTGAACCCATCCAGATGGATCCGTTTTTTGACTTCAGAATCTTTTTCATGCACACATATCCAGCCAAATGATGCCGGCGATCTGCCAAAGCAGCGACGGAAAACTCCTCCCCCGGAACAAACTGCTGGATAATAATCGGCCAGCCCCATTGTGCACTCAAACGATTGGAAAAAACTTTCACCTCCTCCCAGCTATAAACAAACGTCGAGAGGCCCTTAGCGGCTTTCAGGATCAGAGGATATTGGAAAGGATAGTAAGTAAGCGCTGAATAGATTTGCTGGAAGTCATAAACAGGAATATTCAAGGGAGTTAAAACCTCTGCTTCTTCTCCCAAGCGAAACAGATTTTCCCGGGCACAGAATTCAAGACTTTTTAAAGACGGCAGAAGGGCCTTGATTCCTAATTCTCGTAACTCGAATTGGATTTTAGACAGATACTGAATTTCAAAATCAAGATTAGGAACAAGTGCATTCACCTTCGTTGAGTCCACAATCTGGGATAGACGATTAATAAACGCCTGTTCGTTATCATGCGGCGAAGGAACAACGTAAACTGCATCGACAATTTTGTCGAGGTAGCTCACTCCGTCGAGGAGTTCATAGGTCAGCGCAATGATTTTAAGACCTTCCCCTTTCATCTGTTGAAGACAACGAATCACACCGAGACCTGAAGAGGGATCATCGGAAGCGTTTAATCCAGTAACGTAAATGTGATATTTAGCCATGGCAGAATTTTCTAGGGCCGAAGAAATCAGCCATCAACTCCAGCTGAGTTCCCCTTTAAGATTAAGCTGTGTCAGCTCTTCCATGCCGCAGAACGCATCGTTGGTAATCCTTACAAACATGACGCCGGTTTTATACTGTTTGATTGGTTGCAGCTTTTCACCTAAGGCGAGTTTTAAATTAATAAGAGGCAAATTGAGTTCTGCTCCCCTAGTCGCAGAAATCCACGCCGGCATTCGCGCATTGATCTCAATAATGTAGGTTTTATTTAAATCTTCATTCCGTCGGATTTCCAGCTCCAATGGCCCCTGCCATTTCAGCGCCTTGACAACACTCCCGGCCAACTGATCAAACTCCTGGCCTTCGATCGTCACCCCGGCGAATGCCTTCCCTGCTTTAGTGAGACCAATCTTTTTTATAACCACCTTCGATACAATCTCACTCTCTTCATTAGCGACGATGGCAATATCATATTCCTCACCATCCACATACTCTTGCATCACCAGCGGCAGTCCCCAGGCATACGATAATCGATGAAAAAAAACGCCGGCCTCTTCAAAATTATAGACTTTGGCGCAATCAATGATGTTGCCTTTGAGCATAAAAGGATAATGAATATCCGCTGCATAATGTTCCATCTCTTTGATCTGATTGATGACGTAGGTTTTCGGACAATCAAAGCCATTTTGTCGGCAAAATTCAGCCAAGAAAATTTTCGCCCGGGCTTTCACCGATTCTTCACTGGGAACAAGTACCTTGATACCTAACTCGTTTAGGCCGGGCTTAAGGCGGGCATAGGTCGCAATTTCCGAATCTAAACAAGGAATAATGATATCTAGACGATGTTTGGCATGAATTTCCTGGAGGCGGGAAAATAAATAGCCTTCGGGTTCAGAAGGAAAAGGAATGAGATAGACCTGATTGATGTAGCTTTTTTGATAAACACCGGTACATAACGCGCCATACGTTAAGACAACGACTTTACCTTCAAACTCTTTGGAATCTTGAATACTTCGAATAACGCTCAGACCCGGGTAAGGATTTTCAATCGAGTCAACACCCGTAAAGGCAACGGTGGCCTTAATCATGATCTGCGCCTAGTCCGAATTCTCTCAACTGATAAATAAAATCTTGGACATCATTCAAAATAACATCTTTATCAACGTCGAACGATTGCATCATTTCTTTAATAATGCTGCCTAACGTTTTGCCCTCTTGAATCCTGGAAAAAATAAAAACTGCGGAAGGACTTAAGGCAAATACTTTCCCTAACTGGGCATCAAAAAGAAATCCTTCCCCTTGTTCTGGTAATTCTGCTCGGATCGTCTTAGGGATCCTAACCACCACATCTTTTAAATCCTCGACGGTCAAATCATCTTCTTTATCCTTTAAAAAGTCAATGATGTCCTCGATCGCGGTTAATTTGTCATTAAGCTTTTTTTCTGGCCGGCCTTTAAGAGAGATGTTCAAATACTGTATCCTCCCTTATCGAGTGCGGCCATGCCGTTAATGGCGCTGGCAAACCCTGGCATACGTTCAATGGCCTTACGGAAATGTTCTTTGGCCAGATCCTTACTGCCCTTCTTGAGAAGGCACCATCCCATTCCTGCATAAGGCTCGGCAAACTTGTCTTCGTTGGGATGAAGTTTAATGATTTGATTAAAATATTCATTTGCTTTATCAAAATTTCCGGTATAAAAATAACTCCATCCGAGGCTGTCTAAAACAACACTCCATTTTAACCAGCCTTCTTCTGATTTAGGTTTCTTGAATAAAAGAGGTTCGAGGCGATCGATCGCTCCTTTATAATCTCCTTGTTGATAGTAAATCGATCCCAATCCTAAAGAGGCCATTTCCGACGAAGGATCTTTATTGAGCACAGCACGGAATTTTTCCAGTGCCTTGTCATAAAGTCCCTTATAATAATAACTCCACCCCAAACGGCTGTAGACATCGACCCAGTCTGGTTGAGCATCCAAAATAGCTTCAAATTCTTCGGTCATGACGTAATCCGGATAGATATCGATCGCTGTGGTGAAAGTTTCTTTGGCTTCTGCGATCTTATTATTTTTATATTGGCTTAGACCTAAGCCATAATACGACACGACCAGATACGGATTCACAGTAATGGCCTTTTTAAACATTTCACTGGCCCCCGCATAATTTTTTGTATTGTATAAACTCCATGCCAACGTCGTTAAGGCGTTATAATTTTTATCGTCTTTGCTAACAACCTCATTGAGGACTTCCTGGGCCTTGTCATATTCTTTCTTTTGATACAACACCGTTCCCAGACCAATCAACACATCTACGTTATCCTTATGACTAGCCAGAATGTCTCGAAATTCCTGTTCGGCCTTATTGAGTTTGCCCAAACCTAAATAACTCCATCCGATACCAGAACGCAAAAACAAACGTTTTTCCTCCGGGAGACGCTTTTCATTTCCCTGAAGATCATATTCAAACTGTTTTAATGCCGACGCATAATCTCCTCTATAATAATAACTCCATCCTAAATCGGTTTTCCCAAACTTCGCTTGATCAACCGCTGTTAATCCGTTTAAGGCATCCGCATAACTCGGGTCAATCTGTAAAGCGTTTTTGAACGTTTCCTGGGCTTTACCATAATCCCCTTTCATATAATAAGACCAGGCCAACCCATCCTGAACATCAATCCAATTGGAACGGGTTGTAAGGCTATTAGTAAACTCTTTAATAGCCTGGTTGTAATTTTTCTTGTTATAGTAAGCCCAGGCCAGGCTTGATTGAGCGTCGCTAGAAATATAATAAGAAGCAACTGTTCCGGGAATGGTCACATATTCGCCGACGGGAGGAAGATTGGGGTTAAGGTTCAAGGATTTTTCAAAAAACTCAATGGCTTGATCGTATTTGCCGAGTTTAAAGTTCGCGTATCCCAGACCTCTAAAAAGCTCCGCGTCATCTTTAAATTCCTTGAGTGCTTCATTAAACTCATTGGCCGCGAGTTGGTAATATCCTTGATTGTAAAAGCTCCATCCGACGACAGCATATAAATCCCGCCAATCCTGGCGAACCTGCAAAATACTTTTGAATTTCTCGTCAGCCACAAAGGGAAGGATATTAATGGCCGTTATAAAATAATTTTTTGATTTCTCGTAATCCTTAAGGTCAAAATACGTCCAGGCCAATCCTTTATAAGGTTCCACCAAGTACGGATTAATCTGCCGCGCTTTTTCGAATTCTGTCAGGGCCGTTTGAAATTCTCCTTTACGATTATGGATCCAAGCTATCTTACTTTGGACATCCGGCAGAAGCGATTGAGCAGAGATCGCCTGGTTTAAATATGTCATGGCTTTGTCCAAATCACCATTCTCAAAATAAGAAAAGCCCAGGCCTTTGATAGCATCAATATTGTCTTTTTGAAAACTAATCACATTATTAAAATGATGGATTGCTTTATCGTAATTCTTTTCACCGAAGTAGGACCACGCAATACCGCTATGGACGCGCCACAGTTCGGATTTAGGAAGACGATCCGTGGTATCCGCTAAAATCTCGCCGAAGATTTGAATGGCTTTGGCAAAATTACCGGCATAATAATTACTCCAGGCGCTGTTAAACCGCCGATATCGCCAGGCATTGACCTCTGCCGCACCATTGAGCGAGTTGGTGTAATAAGGGTAGATATCCAAACATTTTTTAAATTTTTTTTCTGCTTCCAAAAAATCTCCTTTCTGTAAATTAGACCAACCTAAACCATCATAGGGATCACACCAATCTGCATGTGCTTGGGCTTCTTTGTCGAATAAGGCGATGGCCTGATCAAATTTTTTATCATAATAAGAATTCCAAGCGTCGATGGAAAGATCGGAATTTTCATCAGAATTTTGTTTTTGTTCTTGAGCAAAAAGCAGCGATGAAGAAAGAAGTAAAATTAAAACACAACCAAACGAAAAAAATATCGTTGATGTTTTCAAAAACCTTACGATAGATTTCATAAAACTCCTCCCTTAGTTAACGGCAACAGGTAAACTTAAACGCCGTTTTCAATCGCTTACATTTTTTTCTCGACTGCTGCTATCCCCTCTTGAGAACTTTTGTAATCGGCATTGATGATTGTCGCCTCAGTGAACATCTCGAGGGCCTTTCGTAAACGGCTTTTCGGCGACTTTAAAAATCCTTTGGAATCCGAATAAAAATAACTCCAACCGAGCTTATCGTAAAGCTCAGCGCTTTTTTCATAACGCAAAGCGTGTTTGTAAACGCTGCTCGCATCCGCATATTTCCCGAGGGCAAATAAACAGTCCGCCCATTTCGTCCTAGCATCATTCCATCCGGGTCGGTGCCTGACCGCGATTTTGAAATGCTTCAAGGCCTTTTTAAAATCTCCCTGGCTGAAATATAAATACCCCAGGGCACGGTGGGCCTCGGGTTCAGTGTGTTCGGGGTTCTTTAATCCTTTACGTAACGCTATCTGCAGATATTGTTCTGCTAAAAGCGTTTTATCCTTGCGGAAAAAGCACCAGCCTAAGCCGGCGTAGGCATCGGATGACTGCGGATTAACTTCCAAAGCACTATAAAAAAATTTCACGGCTTCCTCAAATTCCTGTTTTTTAAAATAGATCCATCCCCGACCGGTATAGGCGTCAACGACCCTCGGATTAATTTCTTCAACTCGTTTAAATGTTTGAATAGCTTCATCATATCGTTCGCTTTTAAAATAAGCCCATCCTAGCAACACCAGATAATCCACTTTATTCGGATCGCGTTCCAGGGCTTTTTGAAAGTACTCAATCGCTCGATCAAAATCGCCCAAGGCTAAATAGGAATTACCCAAAGAAGAATAGCTTTGACCTCGACGATCTCCGATCGATGAAAACTCCTGATGCATACCAAGCTCGACAAAAGACCGAGCCAAATCGAAAGGCGCCTTGCCTGTTTCAAAAAATGTCTGAGGCAACTCCGGCATTTTTTTGATATTAACCACTTTCTCTAAAATATTAAAAGGGGCCTTTATGATATCGACCGTGGCCTCTGGGACACTTTTTTTATCAGCAGCAAAACTCAAAGAGATAGCCACTGTCCCTAACCCTAATATTAGAGAAAATATATAAGTCCATTTTGTTCTCATTATGTTCTCTGCTCCAAAAGATGTTTAGAAATTAACCAGTGTGCGACCATGGTGTCATTGCGGACACATAAAAAAAAGTCACCCACAAGCATTAAAAATTAATATCAAAGCCGAATTCAGCCTGATAAGCTGGATCGGCCTTGCCATCACGGCGGGGCGTCGGAGCAAAAATGTTATTCGCGGCGGTGTCCGAACGCGACTGCTTGTAGTAATCGCCGGGTAAGAAATAACCGCTCAACAAACTGATCTTAATATTTTTCGTAATGTTATAACTGATGAATAGGTCGATCTCATGACCTAATTCTTTTGGGAAACGGACCACTTGTCCGGTCCGGTTAAGACCATACCCGGCTTCTTTTGCACGAAGATACCAGTAATCCATCCCGACGTAGACTTTATCAAAAGGGGTATAATCAAACCCCAAGGTCGATGCGACCAAATTTTCAAATAGAAAAGGATCGCCGAAGGTGCCAGGCCGCGCGACTCCAAAATTAACGGAATAGCCCCCAGCCATCGCCACATAGGGTCCGAATTGTTTTTGGTAATGCGTGTCTGTGAGGTTTGTATTGAGGGGAGAAAAAATACTGAAGGCCTTATTTTTATCGGAATTCAAGGTCAGCTCGTTATAATTTTTTTCATTAAATTTGTTGCCGGAAGCGACAATAATCTTTGCCTTTGGTTTGAAGGAACCCAGATCGTAAGCGGCATCACTGATCAGCAAATATCCCATGTGCTTTACATCGCGGTTACCGTTGACCCCTTCAGCTTTTCCAAAGTTTCTTGCGCCTTCGAAACCGAAATTCCATCGTCCAGAATTTAATTTTAAATAGGTTCCCGGCGTGATTAAGTTCTCATGTTTGATTTGAGTATTAAACTGACTAGCGCGCGCCCCGTGCGGGGTGCGATCATTTAACCATCCCAAATAAAATTGCCAAGCATGCGGACCGAGTTTTAAGGTGGTATCTCCAGCATAAAAATTAGCTGAGGTGTCGTTAAATCGATTAACTTTGTCAAAATCCACAACCTTGGCTAAACGAATGCGATTATTTAAATCAGCTTTTTCCCAATGCAAATTCCAGTCGAAAAGCTCGGATTGGGCGGAGGTCGTCACTCCATAATTTTCATATTTGCCGCCTAGAGCGACACCATGCCCCACCTCGCGGGCATATGGAAAGAGCCCTAGCTTCACTTGCGCATCCTGCGCGGGATTCAAAGGAATTTTGGCAAACAACTCTCTTACACGAGGAAGTAAATCCTCATGGCGGTACCAACGGTATATTCCAAATAAGGAATTGATCTGTCGATTTCCAGAAATCGGGGCGTCATAATCTGCTCGTCCCCGGCGTTCAACGAACATGTAGTACTGCACGCCTGAGAAATGATGCAAACTAAAAGTAAAGTCATACGCTAAACCAAAATAGTTGACTTTGTCATCTCTATTTCTTCTATTAAGGTCAACCGTATTATTTAAAAAATTGTAGGATGTTCGTAAATGCACTCCGGAATCAAATGACCAGTTCTTATTCTGTCCTTTTGTAAAGGGAGGCTGCTCTACATCCCAGTTTTTGGAATCCATCCAATAACTCTGGGCTAGCACATTAGTAGGGAAAAAGGTGACAACGATGAGGAAGAGAACAAATTGCAGAATATTTTCCAATCCTGAAAAATTTTGTAGGTTTTTGAGCATAAACCTAATTGGGAAAAATATTTTAAAATTTCTTGAATTAGTAAAATCACTATACAATCGAATAAATTCTTTGCAAGTGTTTTTTGATTTTTTTTAATGTTCAATCCGATGAACAATACCAAGAAAACAACATGTTCTCTTTTCCCGATGATAAAAACGTTATATCTGTGCTCACGATCTCATCCTTCGTTCAAAATAAATTTTGGGAGATTGGTGACGAAGACATGATAGAAGTTATTCCCTAAATTCACGACGATATAAATCGTTTGAGAATCATCATCGCGAAAGCCATATGAATCAGCCCAGTAAAAATAATCGGGGAACGTTCATAGCGAACTTTTGAAAATCTCCACCCCATTCCGTTTCATATTTAATCTCGCAAATCCAAAGCATTAGCCAATTTCATGGTTAAAAAGATGATCAAAAATAAAAAGATTGATATTCCAGGCATTGCCCTGCCATCATACTGGTTGAAAGATTTGCGGAATCGAATCGATCAGGAGGAGGGCAATATCATGGAAAAATTTATCAATCGATATAAAGATGACATCTCGGGAGTATTGTCAGGATTTGATCGGATTCTTTTTCGAGGCACCCTGCGCTCCCTGAGTTACGTTGAAGGCATGCAGACATTTCTTAACTGCCGTCATGTCCTCTGGAAAGAGTTTGGAACCTTTGTGCAAAAACATTCTGAGCTGATAAAAATTCATGCGGAATATTTTGCCCGATGATACGGCCGTCCTTATCAGTACCAGGACATCCGCAGTTGCCCTCGAGGAAACGAACAGGGACTTAAGATCAACTGCGTATGTCCTTATATGGTAACCAGTGTCAAGCGATAATTTTTTAGAAGTTGTTAATCATAGAGTAACAAAAGATTTTGAAACTGTTGAAGAACAATACACCATCGACGTTCATCCTTATATCGATGCCTGGGCAAGAGGACCTCTTGCTTAACATAAGATAAGATTGGAACCGCGATACCCAGAACTAAAAAGTGTCCGTCCTGTAAAGAAGCAGGACGACAAAGGACCTAAGTGGGCTAGGCACGGCCGGCCTGGAAATAATAAAGCCGTTGTTCTTTCAAAACATGATAAATCGATTTCAATAATTTTCTGGCGACAGCCATGCGGGCCGAGGAAGCATTCGATCTTTTCTTGACTTCTCTAAATAATAGTCGCGAAGAGAAGAATCTTTTAAAAGAGCGGGAGCAACCGCCTGAATCATGGCCCACTTTAAGAATTGATTACATTCAGTTCTTAAACGGCCTTTATGATTTTTACCACCGAAGGAACGATCTCTGGGGATAAGCCCGGCATAAGCGATGAGGCTGTTGGAATTTTTAAAACGATGGATGTTATCGATCTCGGCCAAAACAATATATTTGATAACTTTCCCGCGCCTGGCCGGGACCGATTGTAAGAACATCAGATCCTGAGAATAAAAATCAATGGATTCAATGCGTTGATCGAATTGTTTCTTAAGATTTTCCAGGAATTGAATCTTATTAAAAAAGTTATCGATGACGAATTGCTCGTGCCCGGGGAAGTCGATTTGTTTCAAATATGCTAATCCTCATCGACAAAAAATATCTTTGAAATTTCTTGGTCTTTGACTATAAAATGTATTGGCATTCAAAATCGCAGGAATGCTGTTTTTCAATCCGGCAGTCTGCTGACTGATGCGTACCCGAGTTCTTAATAAACGCCTAACCGCCCGGGTCTGCGCATTGGCCGTATGCGCTTTGGGAATATATCCGCTATGCGTTAGTCGAGCAATCTCATCCGCATCTTTCTTGTCGCATTTACTCTGCAACTCGACGATGCTTTTGAGCTTCTTGGTAGGCAACAAATGAAATTCTTCAAACTCATCTTTTAGAAGATCATAGATCACCGGCCAGTTGTAAGTCGTCTCCATCGAGAATTGTTTCGGCCCGGGGAATTGTCGGACGAAATCCAGAAGTTCTTGCGGCTCGTTATTCAACTTCTTATGCATGAGTTCTTTTCCATCGTGATTCAACACGCTCATCGTTGATGTTTTTAAATGTGTATCACTCCCGATGGTAATCATGTTGCGCCTCCTTTTTTGTTTGAGGTTCACAATTGAACGCTCACTCTTGCCTACTATAACCACCTAGGCCTTGAGGGCAACTGGTTACCATCTTAACTAAAAAAATAAACTATAATTTATTTGTTCGTCTTAAAATCAGGTTGCGGCGCACCACTTTTTACATTTTTTCTAGCCTCTGATTTCCTTGATTAAGCAGGGGCATTACACCCAATACTTAATGTTGAGGCTGCCTTATGAAAAAATCAACTCTGCAGTGATTGGTTGGCGGCCCGCATAGCCGTCTTCATATCCATGGAACCAGGCAATCGTTGGCTCATCCGAACGCCAGCAAAGAAGCGCCTCCCGGCCGTTGATGATCGTCGGAAAATCCACCAACCCGGTCTCGAAATTCCAATCTTTAAAATAACATCCCAAAGTCTCCAGCTCGCCTATCAACGCCTTTATCTTACCCTCTAACTCCAATAATTCCCGTTCTCGTTCTTTTGTGGGATGCGGTAACATCAGTAAGGCTTTCACTCGCTTCCCCTTGGCCAGGATGTCCTCGACGATTTTTCTAATATAAGGCAAACGCTGATTGGCCTGGTGGGGCGTAAAAAATTTTACGGTCATAATTTTTTGATCTTTTTTGGAAAATAAAAACTTTAAGGTAGAACGCGCCAGGAGGGACTTGAACCCCCAACCCTTAGTTCCGAAGACTAATGCTCTATCCAATTGAGCTACTGGCGCAGATTACCGCTTTATTTAGAAAAATTTGCTTTAAAAAAATCCTTTTGTCAAATGAGCGGTGTATTATATCAAGCAGAACAGAAATAACAAGGCAGGAAAATTTTCGAAAAGTTATTGCGCCAGGAATAAAATGAAGTACAATCACACTTGAAAGGAGTTTCTATGGCAATGAATGATCTTATGGCCAAAGTGAGGTATTGGGACAATCGCTCCGCGAAATGGATGATGCGTCATTTTTATATATTTTTCTTCGAAGTCTTTTTGGTTTTCATTTTCGTGTGGTGTTTTACCAATAATCTTCGTTTGATTGATCTTAGCAACTCAATTTCTCAGAATAATCTCATCGACCGTTTACTTCTCACGCAAACCGTCAATGGTGTCATTATTATTGTGTTGCTTTTACTGAATTCTTTCTGGATGCTTTTTATGTTTGGAAACATCATCCGTTTCCGTTCTATTCTTAAAGAAATCAGTTTTCATCTCAGCAAACGTAAAGGCCATCCTTAACCCCGATGTACAGTCCTTTGTCAATTTTTGGGTTAAAAATATTCCTGATATAACTCTTTTAAACGATTCGAAAAATTTTTCCTCCAACCTGTCCCGGGAGGGATCGGAAGATGATACCCCAAGGCTTTTGTAAAACCCAACTGCGCTAGACCTACCGACGCACTAAAAAGGGCCGGACTGTTTAAGTGTATCCCTCCCCCATTGACCTTACCCATGCGAACCGCTAGATTGGTGACTTTTTCAATACGTTCCAGAAGCCCAGGCAGAAGTGACCCTCCGCCGACAATAATAATTCCTGACTTTAAATAATAATAAAATGGCCCGCGCACAGATTGATCAATAGCCGATACAAGTTTATTGATCTCCGGTTCAAGAAACCGGCAGATCACCTCTCGTTTAACCGGAAGATATCCGGATTCACTTTTCACCAAAACTTCTTCATCCGCAATATCCTGCTCCACATTCAAAGCCATACCGTAAGATTTTTTAATCTCCTCTGCCAGATCAAAAGACAGATGAAGATTCTGTGCGATATTTCTGGTCGGATGATCCGCGCCTAACGGAATATCGGTCAAATGCTGCAAAAATCCATCTTTAAAAATAAGAATGTTTGTTGCACTGGAACCGATATCCACCAAGGCACAGCCGTCGGTTTTTAACTGCTGATTGAGCGATGCCTCTGCCGCTGCGTAACTGGTAAAAAAAATATTATCCACCTCAAAGCCGGCTTGATTCACGGCTTTCATAAGATTATTGATCCGCATCACATTGACCACAATCAACAGCAACTCAACACACAACTTTCTGGCGTATAAACCGCTGGGGTTTAAAGCGGCATTTACTTCGTCGATCTGATACATTTGCGGAAAATCATGAATCGTATCTTCATCCATTTTAATTCCCAGAAGACGCGCCTGCTGATTAACGCGTTTGACATCACTGGAAGCAATCACTTTACTGCCGCGATCAACCAAGGGAATGACTGCCTGAGTGCGACGACTTTCAATCAACTCCGACCCTACTCCTAACTGGATATCTTTAATTTTTATCCCGGTTTTCTTGGCCAGCGTACTAACGGTCAGTTGAATACATTCCGCCAGATCTCCCAAATCGCTGACCGCTGATTTCTTAAAGCCGTTGGTCGGTGCATCATGCACACCGAGGATTTCAGAATGTTCCGGACTTTTCACATTCACGACACTCGCTTTAATACGACTGGAGCCGATATCCAAGCCGCAAAAAATTCGTGTTCTTTTAATGAAATTCAACATGACACTTTCAACCTCGTTCAATTTTCATTTATGAGTCACCATCTTTTTCCCGATAATCGGTTCTTTAAAACGAAGATCAATATAATTGACTTCCTCTATCTGCAATTTGGCCTGAGATAAAATCAGGCTTAACAGCTGAATCTTTTCCGATATATTCGACTGGTCGATAATCACTTTGAGGGAGTCGGTCAAATAAAATTCGACCTGCGATAAGTTGGTCACATCAATTCTTAAAATTTTATAAACGGATAAATATTTATTCATCCGAAAAATCTTAAGGACATCCAAGGCAATTTTTAACTCTTCACTTTTCAACTGAGTCCCGGGGACAATGGGAGATTTCTGTGGAGCAACCCCTAAAATGAGAGGAAGATCCTGCGGGATTTTAGAAGAAGAGGACAAAACAATACCCTGGGCATCGAGCGCTAGGTCTTTATTTCTGATGCTGGTGTGCGCAAACGGAAATCGTTTTCTGGTCGCCACAACGATTTGGTCCGGGAATTTTTTTAACAGTTTTATTTCCGCGATCTCGGGATACTGCAGCTGCAGCTGGCGCGCCAGTAAGTTCAAATTGACCGAGAAGATATTGTGTCCTTTTAAATTAATCAAGCGGCTGGATTTAATAAACTGCATAGAAGGATCTGACACGACAATGCTGCGGATGCGAAAAAGTTCCGAGGTTTTGACGTTCACAAAAAGCGCCCGTCCCAGAACAAAAATCAGGCCGATAACCAAAATACCGACGAATAAATTCCGGAAAAAGTAAAAAGAAAAGAACGAAGATTTAGCTGATTCTTTATTTCTTTTTTTCATAGGCCAGTTCAACCAACTGCAAACACAATTGTGTAAAGTCTATTCCCTGAGCCAAGGCAGCTTTCGGCAGAAGACTTCTTGCGGTAAAACCCGGAATCGTGTTGACCTCTAAGACATACGGATTTGAATTTTCATCGAGCATTATATCGATGCGGGAAAAATCCTCGCAGCCCAGCGCCTGGTGCGCATCTAAGGCGAGGCTTTGCACCTTTCTGGCGATTTGCTCATCGATCCGTGCTGGAACAATATACTGTGTCGTGCCGGACTTGTACTTGGAGGTGAAGTCAAAAAATTTATTTTGATGGCAGATTTCAACAATAGGTAAAGGCTCCTCAGCTAAAATCCCAACGGTCAATTCTTTCCCCTGAATAAACCGCTCAACTAAAACCTCTTTACCATAACGAAAAGCTTCTTGAATCGCAACCTCTAAATGTTTTTTTTCTGCCACCAGCGTAATTCCGATACTGGAACCTTCACACGACGGTTTCACCACAACCGGCAAGGGAAGAGATTTCCAAATCTCCTGCACCTTAAGCCTGGAGGCGTTTTGAAAAACAACATGCTCGGCGACCGGAATATTTTTTGATTTCAATAAACTTTGCGTTTTTGCTTTATTGATGGCCAGGCGGCTGGAGGCAACTCCGGAGCCTGGATAAGGGATTTGGGCCTTTTCCAAAAGGGATTGGATTGTTCCATCTTCTCCCAGGCGACCGTGCAGTGTTATGAAAGCCACATCCATATCTACTTTTTTGATCATATCAAAAATTTTATCTTCGTCATCGGATGTGATATCTACTGCCGTGATTTGACAGCCGGCAGCCTTTAGCGCGGTAAAGACAGCATGACCAGAGTGCAAAGAAATTTCTCGTTCTGAAGAATAGCCCCCCATCAAAATACCGATATGGCCAAGGCGTTTGACAGTTCTAACTCCGTCAGTGAGAAAGGCATTTTCTTTTGTGTTAAGTGTCATATGTTGTGTGTTCCCTCCATTGCACCCTACGCACTTGGCTCTATACTCTTCGCCAATTGCAACTCCCGCACAAAATCATCCCCCACCCAAGTGATATCGCCGGCGCCTAAAATAATAACCAGATCTCCGTCTCGAATTTCCCGCAAAAGATGTTTCACAATATCTTCTTTCTTCAGATAAACAACCGGCAGGACGTTTCGTTCTTTGATCTTCTTGTACAATTCTTCGGTGGAGGCGCCTTCCAAAGGTTTTTCACTGGCCGCGTAGATATCGGTTAAAACTAAATAATCACTTAAACTTAAACTCTGCACAAATTCCTGCAGCAAATATTGGGTGCGCGAATACCGGTGCGGCTGAAAGACTGTCACAATCCTTTTTCTCTTAAAGCTGCGGGCTGCTTGCAAAGTCGAAATGATCTCCGTTGGGTGATGCCCGTAATCATCCACAACCAAAATCCCGTTGATATCCGCCTTCAACTGAAACCGCCGCTTAACTCCCTGGTATTCACTTAAACTCTTTTGGATGACCGCAAAATCAATCCCTAATTTTAGCCCGACTCCAATACAAGCCAGGGCATTAAGGACATTATGCACGCCGGGAATCTTCAGCTGCAGCTGCCCTAATTTTTTTCCGGCAAAAACACAATCGAAGGAGGTGGAATATCCATCGAGAGAAATATTCTGCGCACACAGATCATCCTCCGGAGATTGTCCATAGGTGACCGCGGGGATTTTTGCCGCGGAAATCAAATCTTTAAGCCGCAGATCTTGGGCATAGGCAAAAACATACCCCCCCGCTTTCGTTTGTCCGATAAAGGCACGATACGCCTGCAAAATATTTTCCCAGTTGTGATAATAATCGAGATGTTCAAAATCAATATTGGTCACAACCGAATAAAACGGTTTAAAAAAAAGAAATGATCCATCGGACTCATCAACTTCGGCCACAAAATATTTTCCAGCTCCTAAACGCGCATGATAAGCAGTTCCATTGACGATTCCTCCCACGGCAATGGAGGGATCAAAACCAGCGTGCATGAGTAAATGCGCGACCATGGCGGTTGTCGTGGTCTTTCCGTGGGCCCCAGCGACGGTGATTCCAGTTTGGCTATTGACAAACTGGGCCAGAAGTTCTGCCCGCTTTTTAATCGGGATCTCTTTTCTTAAAGCCTCCCGCATCTCGGGGTTCTCTTCCCCGATGGCGGAAGAATAAATCACACAGTCAGCCCTTTTCAGATTACCCGCGTCATGCCCGATAAAAATCTCCGCCCCCTGTTGTCGCAAATTCGAGGTCATCTGACTTTCCTTAATATCGGAGCCACTCACGGCATAACCTTTTGATAACATCAAGGAAGCAAGACTACCCATGCCCACTCCACCGATTCCTATAAAATGAAAATGCTCACTCATGGTGTTGATAAATATTTGACCCAGACGTCATTTAAATCATCGAGATTGTCAAAACGTCCATACGCCCGGTGGAGCGCATCCTCAAAACGAGCCCCCTCTTTTAATCCCCGGCAGAAATTCACAAAACGATACTCTCCCAATTCCGTAATCATATAGTAGACAATACTCGCGGCCTCATCATAGAATAACTCCACAACTTTCTGGTCTGTTTCATTGGAAAGAATCATGTCGGTCAAATTTTTTAAGGGAATGAATGTTCCGCCTTGGAGGGCTTTTGCCACCAGTTTGTTGACGCCCCAGCGTTTGGCTTTTTCTTGATACATGGCGACCCCCTCATCGAGCCACAACGGAATCTTTGACTTATAACTGACAAACTCTCGAAAGATAATATGCCCTAATTCATGCGGCAATGTTGAGTCAAAAAAACCCGCCGCCGTCGGGAACGTCCGAATCACTTTTTGTTGCACGAGGGTCATCCCGTGCGACCAGGAAATATTCCGCGCCGCCACATATTGTTCCTGGTCATCGTAAATGTAAATCTTGGCTCTTTTATCCCAGTTCCAGCCTTCATAACGGGTAAATCCTAAGTTTCTGGCGATCTCCTGATAGTCCTGTTCAGCGGCCTCCTCGACATTCTTCACAAAATCCTCCGGAGCTTCCTGGTAATAAATCAAAAAATGCTCACAACGATATTCTTTCCACCCTTCCTCGGAGAAAACCAAAGAAGATGTTGTTAAAAGAATGAGGAGCGCTAGCGCTGCAGAAACTTTCCTTTGTGGAATATCTATGCCTACATTTAGTCGCCATAGGGACATCAAATGTGTCCCCCTAAACGGATAATCTCCTCAGCAATTCTTGAGCCGGCCTCTGGGATAAAAATATTCTCCACACTTTTTTTCATTTCCTCTCGGTTGAATGATTTTCCTAAAAGTTCCATCATGGTTTGTTGCAGTGCCGAGGCGTTAAGATCTTTCTCATCAATCATTCTGGCCCAGCCGGTCAGGTTTAAAATTTTCGCATTTTCCTTTTGATGTCCGCCGGCAAAAGGATACGGGATCAATATCGCCGGAATCCGAAATCGGGCAATCTCCAAAACAGTAACCGCTCCGGCTCGAGAAACCACCAAATCCGCAACTTTGTAAGCACCGCCCATATCTTCTAAGAAATCAAACAGCTGAAACGGAATGCCGCTTTGTTCATAAAAAAATTTTAAATCCTGATAATCTTTATTGCCGCTGACATGGATCACCTGAACATCCCCGCGTTTCTTCAGGGACTCGATTGTATTCATCAATTCAAGATTGATGCGATGGCTTCCTTGGCTTCCGCCTAAAACCAGGATTGTTCTTTTCTGGGGATCCAGTTGAAAACGTGCGATCAGTTTTTCTCTGGACTCATCGGGGAATTGGGCATGACAAGGACACCCCGTGACAACCGTTTTCCCTGAAGGGAAATATTGCATACTCTCTTTAAAGGTCAAGGCAATTCTTTGCACAAATTTCGCCAAAAGACAATTGGCTTTTCCGGGAACAACATTCTGTTCATGAATCAAAGTCGGATATCTTAAAAAAGCCGCAACCAAAACAACCGGAAAACTCCCATACCCTCCGAAGCCGCAAACAACGTCGGGTTTAAATTTTTTTAAAATCCGCAGCGATTCTCCGATGGACTGAAGCATAAAATAAAACGCCACCACCGCTCGCTGCGGCGGCCATAGGGCCATTCCCCGCGCACTGATAGCAGTAAACGCACAACCGCTTCGTTCAATATAAGACAAACTTCGAGTGAAGGCTCCCGCAAATAAAACAACATGACCTTTCCGTTTTAATTGTTCGGCCACCTTCAAGGCAGGAAAGATATGTCCAGCACTGCCACCGGTTGCTATCACGATTTTCATAGATCCTGATGACGAGAAATATTCAATAGAAGCCCGATCGCGATCATATTAAAAATCAACGCCGATCCGCCGTAACTGACAAAAGGAAGCGGCAATCCCTTGGTCGGTAAAGCACCAATACTGACACCAATATTCACCACCGCCTGCAGCCCGATCATGGCCACAATCCCCGTTGCTAAGAAATAACCGAAATCATCGATTGTCCTTTTAGCGATCCTGGCACCCTGCCAGATGAGAAATATAAACAGGACAATCACCGTGAATGTTCCCAAGAATCCCAATTCCTCACCGATAATCGAAAGAATAAAATCCGTGTGTGCTGCCGGCAAGTAAAATAATTTCTGCACACTTTTTCCTAAGCCCACTCCGAAAAGGCCGCCCGAGCCCAAAGCAATCTGTGATTGTGTGAGCTGAAAACCGATTCCTAAACTATCTTCCCACGGATCCAAAAAAGCCATAATCCGCGCCAATCGATACGGGGCTTTCACAATCAAATAATAAATCACCGGGACACCCGCCAGAACAATCATTCCCAGATGCCGCAAACGTGCGCCGGCGACAAACATCAAAATCAGAACAATCACGGCAATCGATACCGAATTTCCCAAATCCGGCTGCTTCACAATCAATAAACACAATACACCCGAAACCATCATCAAAGGCAAAAACCCTTCTTTAAAATCCCGGATCTTATTTTGTTTACGGGCCAAAAAATCTGCCACATAAATGAGGACAGCCATTTTTACAAACTCCGATGGCTGGAAATTAATCGGCCCAACCTGAAACCACCGTCGGGCGCCATTACTTTCTTTTCCGATCCCCGGAATCAAAACCAAAACCAGAAGAACCAGGCCGGTTAACAGAAGCGGTTTGGCAAACTTTCTTAAATCCCGATAATCAACAGACATCGAAAGCAACATCAAGATCACACTCAAAAATAAAAACAAAAGATGCCGGTTGAGAAAATAAGTGCTCTCCCCGAGCTCTTGCAGGGCATAGATGCCGCTGGAGCTATAAATCATCATCACCCCGATAGAAATGAGGATAATCACGGTCATGGCAATCGATATTCGAATGTCGCGCATTTCGCGAACTTTCTGAAATTAGACTATAGACCATAGCGCAGCCATGGACAATACACAAATGACAAATCACAAACAAATCACAAAACCAAATGAACAAACTCAAAATTTATCGGACTTCCTGTTTCAGTCATTGTTTATTTGGTATTGTCCCTTGTTTGTAATTTGTACATTGGAATTTGTAAATTAAAACCTTCTTAAAAAATCAAAATGTTAGGAGTTTATACTACCACCTCAAGACC